>Ga0209281_1001166_pt1 | contig 18289 bp, 24 predicted proteins | sample MedtruBG_FD_187514 | JGI IMG/M metagenome (GOLD analysis project Ga0209281, IMG submission 187514) | Root nodule microbial communities of legume samples collected from California, USA - Medicago truncatula BG (SPAdes) (version 2) | ecosystem: Host-associated > Plants > Roots > Nodule | place... | reverse complement strand
GGGTGCCACCCTCGCCGTCGTTGTCGGCACGAAGCAGAAACAGGACGTATTTGAACGTGACGATGATCGTCAGTGTCCAGAGCATCAGCGAAATGAGGCCAATGACCTCTGCACGCTCGACGCCACCTGGTCCAAATGGGCGGAGCGCCTCGCGGAAGGCGTAGAGCGGGCTGGTCCCGATGTCGCCATAGACGACGCCGATTGCCCCGATGGTCATTGCCAGAAACTGCGGCAGATTCTTCGCTTGTGCTGGTGCGTGGTCGAGAGAGTCGGCCATATGTTCTCCCTATCCTGAGGCGAGCCTTAACAGTAACTCGGCTGGAGACGCTTGATGCCGCTCTTTTGAGAGCAACGGAATTAACTGGACCGCTTTCTTATTCGTTCCTGCTTAAAAGTAAATACAATCACCTCAGAGCGGTTTGTAGCTCTGTTACCGTTCACCTTCGACCGCGCGGGCAAACTGCTCTGCTACAGGGTATCGCGCGAGATCCTGCAGAGGATCGAGGCCAGCCAGCGCGATGAGGCTCAGCTCCGGCGCTGATAAGCATGCGCGCAAGCTTCATTGTTATTTAGCGACAACCACCTTCTGCCGAGATATTCCAGCGCCTTGAGGCGCGCGGGATCGTCTTCACAGACAATGCCGACCAACTTCAGCCGATCTGCGATCGTTCTCTTTGGAGTATCTGGAACGGGTTTCTCGTCGGTGTATGCGCTTTCTTCTGGTAGGCTGTGATCGTCTCGGTCATGCTTCATTGAAAGTCCTGTAAGACGACCGCGCCTCAGAGCTCCCCAGAAGGGACGCCGTCTTCACCGATCCGGTTCTGGTCGCCGAGGTTGAGTATTGTGCCTGAACAGACGACGGGAGCTGCTTCCGCGTCGTTCAAGGGGGTCAGGCAACGTGACCCGAGAAATTTCGAGTTCCTATGAGCCTTCGTGCGCCAACCGTGCGCCAACGAATTCCCGCTAACCTCGGAAAAGCCCGGAAATACATGGCGCACGAAATCGAGCGGTAGAATTCATCTAAGTTACTGAGAAGATTGGTGATCCCGGCGCGATTCGAACGCGCGGCCCCCCAGATTAGGAATGTTGTCGTCAAAGCCAAAAGACCATATCCTGTGGGTTGTATTCAGCAAACATTCGAAGCCCGGGATCGTCATGGCGAAACGCTCGCAACGCATCGAGCAAGTCCGGATGGAGCGTCATCGTTGCAGGATTGGCGTCTGGCGCTGGCCGGTAGAGGATCGATGGCAGAATTTGCGTTTCGAACAGGGTCAGGACGCCGAGCTTGAAGGCGGTCTTGCGAAGGCAACTATAATCGAGATTGTAGCCGTCGATGCAGACTCTTGTTCGTAACGCAGGCACTCCTTGCTCCCAAGACATAAAAAAACCGGCTTGCGCCGGCTTTTTCCCCCAACCGCCCGGAGCACATGTCTCTCAGGATGCTGGGTTAGTTGTTAGCTCTCAACATAGTGTTGGATGGCCCTTAGTTAACGGACATTGACCGCCACCCCGTGTTGACCGGCGATTTTGCCGTGAATTCACCTAAATAGGCCTGCCTCGGGAAATCTGCAACGGAATGACACTGTGCTCCACGGGCACTGTCCGCCAGCGGACCCGAGAAGACCCCCCACCTTCCGCACCACGCCACTTGACAGTCCCGCCGCCGCCGTGGGGCGGGCTTTCGCCCTCCCACCTCTGTCCGGGGAGTCTTCGCCCGAACGGGCTTTCCGTTCGGGAAACACACCCAGGAGACAGACCATGACCGAACCCGCAAACTTCGTGCGCTGGCGCTCTGCTAATCGAAACCACGTTCGTCCACAGGTGCAATCTTGCTTCTGTCAAATAAAATCACCTCGTACGAGCTTCCATATTCCGTCTTCACTCCATCCAAGCCGTATGTCTGCGCCAAGGGAGCCCATGCGCCTAGTTCGTCAGGGAACACTTGAGCACCTTGCTCGTCCATGACCGCTAATTTGAGGGGCTCTTGCGCCTCGATAACAAAGTACTTTCCAGAACTACCTGCATAGCCGCGTGCCGCGTTTACATCGTTTTCTGAGGTCATCCAAATGGCTTCACCCGTGTGCCCGGTTTGCCCCGAACCGCCCCACACCCCATCCCTATTAGCGTGGATGAACTTTGTTCCCGCCGAAAGTTCTTCCATCTTCTTCGTCTCCCAACCAACTGAGGTTGCAAGTTCTTCCATCTCCTGGCTTTCCCAACCAACTGAGGCTGCCATCTGTATGTGGTGACCGGTTTGCCCCTTGTCCTCAGCGGACACCTGACTACTCGGTACGAGGACGGTCGCAGCAAGGATCATCCCCTTCCAGAAAGACGGGGGATGCACTCGATGAATCGGGATGGCCGGGGTGGCGGTCTCTTTCGGTGAGGGTCTCATGTAAGGATTTCCGTGTGCTCGTTTGTGAATTGTCCGCCATGCATCCGTCTCGCGATCGTCAAGTCGAACGGAACTTGTATGCGGCCAGAACTGACAATAGCCTGAAAGCATTGCGCGAAGGTCAGCGACTTGCTGTATGTTAGAACGTGCTTTCCTTGCTTCGAAAGGTGGGATCCGCGCCAGCTATTCATGGATGCCTACCGCAATTTGCTGCCTTGGGCAATGTTCGCCGCGCGGAGGAGAAGATGCTGCGATGGCTTGAAAAGGTTTCGACATCCGCTAACACCTTGCGCTGGCCGCACGTGTGTGATGACGCAGGGAGCCCGTCCATGGGCGTGGTGAAATAAGAAAATGTTGGGGGATAACGGCATTACCTCCCCTCGAATCTGCCCTGCGATGGCCCCTATTCCAGACCGAAGTTCATTTCCATCCGTCGAATGAGCCCCACCGTCAGGTAGCGGCGGAAACATTCGTCACCCATTCGGCGTGGTGTGAGTGACATAGACGGATTGTAGCAAAACGACACTCAACCCACGTGTCTCACATGCCGGCAAGCTGTTGATATTTGGATCTCCCTTTGCTCCGGCATTGAGCGCCACCCAGCGGCACAGCCTGAAATTTTTTTGCTGGACACTCTCGCGGAAAAACATAATGAAATAGCTGGACGAACAAGTATCCAGAAATTCAGCAAGCATTTGAATTTATTGAATTAAGGTGGCCCGGCATGGGGCACCAATACTAAAGTAGCGTATTGATTTTGCTGTGTTTTTTGCCTCTGAGTGTCCAGGGATTTCACATCAGCCTCAAAAGCTGGACACTTTTGTTCCTATTTTGGACCCTCAGTCTTCGCTGATTTCCTTGTCCATCAAATCGACCGCTGATCGGGCGAGCACTTTTTGCCTCGCGGCTTTGGTGTACCGCGTAACCTCTTTCGAGGTGGAATGACCGGTTATCGCCATGATCTGATGTTCGGTAGCGCCGCGATCGGCGAGGCGGGCGGCCGAGGCCTTTCGGAGCCCATGCGCGGAGCAATGTGGAAGATCGGCTTCGTTGCAGCGTTTACGGAACCAGTTGCCAAAGCCGTTCGCTGTAAAGGGCCGGTTGAACTCAGTGACCAGGAAAGTCAGATCGCCGCACGGGCTCTTTTCGATGATATCGAGCAAAACGGCATGTAAAGGGATCTCGAGCGTGACAGGCTTCTTTTTGCGGTTCTTCTGCTGCGTGAAGCGGAGCCACCCGTTTGAAACATGCTGCCGACCGAAGAGCACGACGTCGCTTCGCCGCTGGCTAGTGTAGAGCATGAGAGCGAGCGCCAGGCGGGCCTTTGTGCCAACCGGGTGCCTTGCCTCGAATTTGGCGATTTCTTCCTCGGCCCACGAGTGGAAGCCTTCCGATCCGCTCTTGAAATAATCTACGTCGCGCGCCGGGTTAGTCATGGCGAGCTCGACGTCTTTTTTCGTCGCCCATGCGAAAACCGCGCGTAGCGACTTGATGCGGCCGTTTGCCGCCTCCGGGAGGTCGGCCTTACGGTCACGCAGCACGCGCATGTGCTTCGGCGTAAATGACGAAATCGGGATGTCTTCGAATAGCTTGCTCGCTCCCGGCTTCAGCGGCTCCGCCCAGATGTGTTCGATGATACCCTTGCGCACGCGCCGAGTGCGTGCGTCCAGCTGCTTGTATTCAGCGGATTGGAAATATTGCTCGCAAAGCCATCGGAGCGATCCCTTGGCGGAAAGCTTGGGGCCGATCTTGTCGATCTTCATCGTTCCGTTCAGCGCCTCGTAATAAGCGCTCTCGAACTCCGGTGTACCTGGATGGCCGGGGAGGCGGATCTTCTTCTGGCCCTTCCGGCGGAAATAGAACCTAAGCACCCCGTCGGTCTTATCCTCGACGAGGTACTTTCTTCTGAGCTTGCGCGGCATCAGACTTCCACATCCCACTCGCCGCCTTCCTCGACGTCTCCACCGGGCAGGCGGTCAAACGCCCGATCGAGCTGATGCCGATCCCATAACGTGCGACCGTTCGCGCGCTTCGGCTTCGGCATCCTGCCATCCTTGACCATTTCGTCAAATAGAGTGGTCGAAATTCCGACATATGCAGAAGCCTGTTCGCGATTGAGGCCGCGAATTGGCGGGAGAGGACATGCAGTAATTCTCTCTCGAGCGGCCACGCTAGCCATTGCCGCGCCCCTCCGTCCTGATAGCGCGGATTCGTTTGTTCCACGATTGGATTGCGGCCCGTTCGCCCGGTGTTTCCTCATAGAACGTCTCCTGGCACTCAGTTGGGCCTTTGGCGCTGCAGTTGTTGCAGAAGACGTAGGAGGACGAAAAATCGGCACGCTCGACGAACGCGTCGGATTGGCCGCAGAATGGGCAACGTCTCAGCTTGGGAAGCCGCCTAGCCATCCTTTTTCTCCCGGATGAGCTTGACTTTCTTCACGTACCCTCCCGGGTGGCGCGCGCGCGCCTTCTTCTCGGCGATCAGGCTGTTGGCTGCGGCGATGTCGAAGGTTTTTCCGTCGTGGAAGTGGACGCGGAAAGAAGGGTTGTCAGTTTGTGTCATGACAGGCCTCACACACGCATCGGCATCAGTACAATAAGGTTTTCACGGCTGCCGCCGACGCTGCGGAGAACTGCCGGATCACCAGGTGAGCCGAGGCCGATCTCGAAGCGTTCGCCCGGCAGGTGCGCGAGCGCGTCGGCGACGTAGCGGGCGTTGAAGCCGATCGACAAATCGGTTTGCCCTTCAAAGGTGACCTCGTCCTCCGCTTCGCCGGCATCCGGATTGTTGACGGTCAGCTTGAGGACCTGGTCGCCAAAACTGAAAAGCACGGCGCGGCCGCGCTCGCCGCCTGAGACCGTGGCGACACGGTCGATGGAGGTGGAAAGCGCCTGCACATCGATGGTCGCGAGCATTTCGTGTTGTGTGGGAATGACGCGCTGATAGTCGGGGAAGGTGCCGTCGATGAGCTTCGAGGTTAGCGTCGTGTCGCCGGCGGATACTCGGATTACGCTATCCGATACCTGAAGATGGATGGGGCCTTCCTTCGGCAGGATCTTCGAGACGACCTTGACTGCACCGCGGGGAATGATCACGCCAGGCATTGCGGCGTCGATCTCGGTGCGAATGATCCGCTTCGAGAGGCGGTGCCCGTCGGTGGCAACGAGGCAAACGCCATCCTCGACTGGGTGTGTGAAGATGCCGTTGAGGTAGTATCGGGGTTCCTCTGTCGACACGGCAAAGCCAACATCCGCGAGTGCGGCCGCGAGTTCGGTGGCCGGCAGGGTGAGGCTGTAAGGGAGTTCGCCGACCTTCATCGTTGCAAAGTCGTCTGCCGGCAGGACGGGCAATTTGAAGCGCGATCGGCCCGCCTTCAGCGTGACGCCCGTTAGGCCGTTGGTGCGATCCGACAGAATGGCAACGTCTGCGCCGTCTGGCAGTTTGTTGACGATGTCGGAGAGCGTCCCGGCCGGGACAGTGAACGCCTCAAAGTCGCTACCGACCTCGGCTGAGAAACGGACTGTGGCTTCGATGTCGAGATTGGTGAAGCGCGCGATCAGATTGTCGCCGCTGGTGCTGTCCTTTTCGATGAGGACGTTCTGCAGGATCGGGATCGTCGATCGTCGTTCGACGACACTGTTGGTTATTGCGAGGGCCGAAGCCATCGCTGCTTTCTCAGCCTTGAACATGGGGAAACCTCGGGGGAAAGAGGCGGCGCCAGGCGCCGCCCGTGCTGATCTTAATCAGGCGCTCGGCATCTCGGGCGTGCCCTGGAAGTGCGGCAGCTCCGTCTCATGGGCGACGCGCTCCAGATCGCGCATCACCTGCTGAGTAATGTGCACATCCGGTCGATAGAGCTGGCAAATCCAGAGGACCTTGCCGCCGGAGACCCGGTAACGCAGGCGTACGGGGATGCGCGCCGTGTCTCCCATGAAGAACGGGGCGATCGACAGGATGAACATCCCGGGAACGGTGAGCTTGTTGCCTTGCGCGTCTCGGTGCTCCTCGTCCCAAGTGATCTCACCTTCGCCGGACTGCAGCACGACGTTGTTCTTGACGCGGGTTTCGGCGTGCACCTGCAGGCCGCGCGAGAGAGCAACGAGCTCGTTGGGGTAGGCGACCTTGAAACCGAACTTCCCGCGGAAGTCCTCGGCCTCCATGCTGTCCGGCGCGGAAAGCTCGGCGATATGGTCTTCGATGAATTCGGCGAATTCGACCTGCTCAAGCGGCTTGCCGTTGATCTTGACCCAGGCCTTCCATTCCTCAGAGAGCGGGAATTCGTAATGGGCGCGATGCTTGCCGTTGTCGGCGAGGCCGCCGTTCTTCGCTTCGTGGTAGTCGAAGACGGCGGTGATGGAAGGCTTTTCCCAGTTCGTCTCGGCAAAGATCGCGCTGTTCTCAGTCTTATGGCGATCGATCAAGGAGATGAGGCTTTCGAGCGTCGCCACGTTTGCGGTTCCGCTCTTGCGACGCGGATGCTCACGGTAACGCTCGAAGAGATCCGCGACGTTTGAGACTGTTCCGGACTTGCGGTCCACGAATACGGGGATCGTCGACGGTACGCCCGGGATTGCGGTCGAGAGCGACAGGGTCGTAATCTGTGAACCGGCGCGGTCGGAGAGATCGTGGATAGCGGCGATGTCGAGAGCGGCACCAAGCTTGTTCTGCGTTTCACTCATTTTTCTTTCCTTTTGGAGCTGGAGAGGGGATCAGGCGCGCGTGCGTTCGCTGACGTCGCGCGGGCCTGAAAACATGTCGTGCTGCTGGGGATGCTCGGTCGAAAGCGCGCCGCTCTCGGTGACCCAATAGACCGACGACTTGCGGGCGCGCTTCGGCGTCTTGCTCGTGATGTCGGCATTGATGGTCACCATGCCATTGGCGACCGCGAAGTCGAGCTTCAGGGTCAGGTTGCCCTTGTGCACCACCTTGGGGTTGTCTTCGGACATGGCGCCGAGCTCGCCCAGTGTCTCGGTGAGCTTCGTGCTCATTTCCTGATTGAGTTCGCCGCCCTCGAGCATGCCGATGAGCGCCTGACTGTCTCGTATGATTTTCATGGAAGTCCCTCGTTAGAATGGGATGTCGTCTGCGAGCTCGCGCTCGAATGACTGGGAAGGTTGTGAGGAGGAGCGGCCGGCGGCTCGATCGCCGTCGATGCCATAATCTTCGGGGCCATCGCCGCCGGCGCGATAGCCAGAGCCTTCGCGGCGGCCGTCGAGCATGGTGAGGGTGGAGTTGAAGCCCTGCAGGACGACCTCGGTTGAGTATCGGTCGTTCCCTTGGTCGTCCTGCCACTTGCGTGTCTGGAGCTGCCCCTCGACGTAGACCTTGGCGCCCTTCTTCAGATATTCCTCGGCAATCTTTGCGAGGCTCTCATTGAAGATGACGACGCGGTGCCACTCGGTCTTTTCGCGGCGCTCGCCCGTCGACCGGACGCGCCAGGTTTCCGAGGTCGCGATGTTGATCGTGGCGATAGGCCTGCCGCCTTGGGTGCGGCGCACTTCCGGGTCGCCGCCGAGATTGCCGATGAGAATGACCTTGTTGACCGAACCTGCCATCGGTCACCTCGAAGATCTGGCCGCAGCGGCGGTGGCCGCCTGACCAATGACGCGCCCCTCGCCGATGAGGCGATAGGCAAGCTTCCGGAACTCCTCCTCGGCTTTCATCGGCGCCCATGGTTTGATGGCGCTGGTGAGGTTCGGCGGTTTCGATTTCGGGAACCGTTCGCCGGCGCGCGCGCCGAAGAGCGCAATCGCCTCGGCGCGGCACATCCTGGCGTCCATTGATTTCACCAGCGCCGCCTGCTTTTGCGTCCAGGCCTCGGGACCGGGCAGGCCGGCGGCGTAGTAGATCACCTCATCCCAGGCGGACTTGCAGGTCGCCACGGCATCAATCATCCGCTCTTCGCCATAAAAGTGGTGGGAAGCAGATGAATAGAGTTCCTGGGAAGGCCGGGACTGGTCGCCGACAATGTACTCGTGGCCGTCATGCAGAAGGAATAGCGCGCCGTCGGCAGGCGAGCCGCCTTCATTGATGATCGCCTGGGCGCCCATGACGGAGTGCTGAGCAACCGAGAATGCCATGCCCGGATTGCGGCCGTGGAACCGCGCGATCTTCGACAGCACGTTGCCGATTTCGAGGAAGCACACGACCTCCGGCCGAGGATCTGCGATGTCGATAACCGAGCCGTCGGGAGCAAAAGACCAGATCGGCTCAGGGGAAAGACGCATGACTGCGGTCATCCTCACCTCCGGTCAGCAGAGGCGGTGCGGCGATCGAGATCGACGAGCGCGTCAGTTATGCCGTGTCCGAGCCAGCCGATCGACATACAGGTGACAGCAAAGACCACGAGAACAACTCGATAGGTCCAGATCGGTGTATCGCGGATAGTGACATGCCGCGGAGCGGCGTCCGCAAAGGGTGTGAAGTGATCCATGATCAGGCCACCCGGCGTTCGTAACGGCGGGCAACGCGCTCGATGACGGCCGGACCGTCCCGCTGGATTTCAGCGTCACTGAAGCCGCGCTGGCGTAGGTCCTTCTCGGTGCAGCCGGGGCCGATCGCGAGAACGATATCTTCCATGGAATGCATCCGCTGGGCGCGGGTAGTGCTAAGAGCAGCAAGCATGTGCATCTCCGGTTTGAGGGGGTTGGAGCCCTCAGGATCCGGAGCGATTGCGGCCGCCGCGCTCCCGAGGGATGGCGGCGAAGATAATTCGGTATATGTACCACGTCAACAACGAATAGGTACATGTACCGATTTTTGTTTAAGCCGTAAGATTGTGCGGTTTGGTATGAGAACCGCTTCTGGGTTTTGATTCGGCAATAAAAAACCCCGACGCAGCGGGGTTGAAGTCAAGGCTCGGAGCGGCTCTCACATGTCTATGTAGGATCTTCCGACGCGACCGAAGACGCGAGGGATATTACCGTCCTCTATGAATATCGGCTCATGGTTAGGGTTCGTCGAGACAGGCTCGAAGCGGGTCGGGCTCTGGCGATACCTCTTGTATGTCGCGCCACCTTCGCCGTCCTCGATCACATAGCAGGCGTTCGGGATGAGCCGTTTGTCGCGACGGTTGACCAGAATGATCGACTCGGGCGGGGAGATCCTATCCATAGAATCGCCGTCGACTTTCAAGGCCACCCAATCGCCTGGCGGAAGGCCAGCAACGACAATTTTTTCAAAGTCATCCGTCGGCATGACCGCGTCCGATGCGGCGAAGGCGCCGGCGCTCACCCATGAGATCTTTGGCACAGTCAGTGTCAAAGAGGTATTGGGCACATCGTCGAGCTCCTCCGGACCCGCTTCATAGGCGAGCCATTCCGGAGTGGTACGCAGGGCTGGAGCGATGAGGCTCAGGGTCTCGATGCGCGGCATGGCGCCGCGGCGCCAGTTGCGGATCGTCCCGACCTTGGCGCCTGCCGCTTGCTCTGCAGCGTGCTCCGACAGCCCGAGCTTCTCGCGGCGAATGCGCACGCGGTCGAGGATTTGTTCAAGTGTGTTTGTGGTCACCATTGCATCCATATCGGTAAATATACCGCATTTGAGAAAAAATTGACATGGGTACATAGACCGTTGACAATTCGGTATATGTACCACATAAGGGCTACATGAAGATCATCGACACTCTACTTTTGGTATCGGATGCCTTCTGCGCCTCTACGGGGATCGCGGAAGCGACGCTCTCTTCGCGCGTGTTCAATGACGGAAAGCGACTTGCCGCCGTACGGGCCGGTAAGGATATCGGTGCCCGCCGTGTCGAACGCGCGATGCGCTGGTTTTCCGAGAACTGGCCGGAAGGCGCTGATTGGCCCCTTCGTGTTCCTCGCCCCGCTTCTGTTCTGGAGGCTGCGGAATGAACATCCCTCTCTCAGATTTGCGGCGAGGATTTGGCCCCTGCGCCTCGCTGCAAGGCGGGAGCCGCGCAATCCTCCCGCGCGCTCCCGCCACCGTTTTCCGTTCTGCGTACCCATGCGGTCCTCCGTGATCTGCTGACGGACTGAACCTCTCACCCTCGAAGCCTTCCCGCTATGGGAAAACCCGACCGGATTTCCCGGCACGGGAACGTGCTTTTCATTGCCTGGAGACCTGCATGTCTGTTTCCGAAACGTGGAACTATCGCATCAAGGCCGCTCAGAGAGATCTGATCAAACGCGCTGGCGGGATCGAGCGGGCGGCTGAGCTTACGGCCTTCTCGAAGAGCCAGGTTGGCCGTTGGAACAATGCGGCCGATCCGGACCTCATGCCGTTGGTCGCTGTGGTGGTGCTGGAGGCGGATACGGGAGCCGCGCTCGTTACCGCGATCATGGCGGAAATCAATGGGCGCAGGCTTAGCGATCCGGAGGAGGAGAAGCGCGGTCAAGCCACTGTGTTCGCCACCTTCGCAGAGGCAAAGCGCCACGATGCTGAGCTGACCCATTCCTTCTCGATGGCGATCGCCGACGCTTACATCTCCTCATCGGAAGCGGAGGTGGCTGACCGCAAGGCCGCAGCTCAGATCGAGGCGCTAACAGAGTTCAGGGCCTCTCTTGCGGCGGTCAAGGCGCAAGGCGGTACCAAAGCCGGATTGAGGGTCGTCGGCGATGACTAATGGCCCCTTCGAATTCCTGGACCGCTGCAAGAATGTCGAGGCGGGTGTTCGCGAGATGTTGATGACGAGCCTCTTCGATCTGATGGAGGCGGCAGAGTGAGCGAGGACGTCCGCCTCTATATTGTGACCGACGATCCGGCGCGGGCGTGTCTTGCCGTCATCGGCTGCCATCTCACCGAGCTCCCTCCGATCTTTCGCATCGTGACCGGACCCGAGCAGATCGCCGCCATACCTAACGGTGCGCGCTGCATCGGACACTGGTTCTCGTGGAAAGTCCGCCGTCCTTCGCGTGCTCAGATGGCTTGGGAGGAACTTCGCGCGCGCGCCGGTGATCGTCGTCCCATCGGCTTGGACGACAAGTTCTTCCAGCTGATCGACGAGTGGAACGCCAAGCGCCGCAAGGCGGAGAGCGAGCGGCTCGCTTCGATCGTTGCCGAATACGTCACGGACAATTCCCAAGGCGGTGCGCCCGCCGAAAATCCCCAAAAACAGAGGTGGTTCTGATGTTGCTGTTCGCCGAGATCGCACTCGATGCGGCCCGCTTTGCCTCAATGGCGCCGGAGCTTCAAACTGAGGCCGTTCTGCTGGCAATGGAGCGTGGCAAAACCGGTGCGGAGATAGCCAGAGCGGTCGGCTCCACTGCGCCCGAAATCCACCAGGTCGCAAGCGCGACCTATCTCTTCCAGCTGAGCACGGATAGGACCATGCCTGCCGACGATGCCGAAGAAGAGCGTCCGAAGCACACCGGGCGCCCTTCCGGCACTGGCACGGCGTTCAAGATCCTCGATCTTCTCACCGAGGCCGGAGGCAACGGTCTCGCGGCGAGCTCGGAGACCTTGGCGAAGACGCTCTCCGTCTCCGAGCGTCAGGTTCAGCGCGCCATGAACCGTCTGCTCAGCGAAGACTTCATTGTTCGCCTGAAGGCCCCCTCCGGAAAATCCCCGGCAGTCTGGACCATCACGGCCGATGGCATGAGCGTCAGAGACGAGGTCGCGGCGAGGCAGGGTCGATGAGAGAGGGAGCCGGACGCATCCTCCTCGTCGTCGCCCCGTCGATCATCGAGTGCTACCGCACGGTGCAGTATTTCGGGATCGATCTCGGCGAACACGCCGGGCAGCTCCGGCACATCAGCCGCCCCTATTCGCTGATCGGTTGGAAACGGGGCACGCCCTTCGTCACCCGCGACCGTGACTCCTGGTCCACCGAAACCGGCATTGCACTCGATCAGGCGCTTTGGGCGCTGACCCGATCAGGCCAGCTTCGTATCGCCGGCGAACACGACCTGGCACCGCTGCGCCCGTGCTTAGTGGCCGCGGCTCTCCCCAAATCGACCGCAATTCCGAGGATTTCGCGAGGATGAGCGTGAGCATCGATGAATTTGTTGAGCGCGCAAAGGCGGTGACCGTCTCTCAGGCCGCCGCGCTGCTGGGCTATAAACTCGGCAAGCAGGAGTACGCTGGACCATGTCCAAGATGCGGGCAGGGCAAGGATCGCTTCTCGATCAATGCGGGAAAGCAGGTCTTCAATTGCCGCAGCTGCGGCGGAGGCCGGGATGGTATCGGCCTTATGGCGCACGTCCATGACCTCGACCTGAAATCGCGCACAGGGTTTCTGGAGGCGTGCTCGGCCGCTCTTGGCAATGAACCGATACCAGAGGGCGGAGAGCGCGAAACCGATGAAGAGCGGTCGGATCGTTTGGCGAGGCTCGACAATATCAAGGCTCAAGCAGCGAAAGATGCGCAAGAAGCTGCAGAGAAGCAGGCGGCATTTCGTGAGCGCGAGGTCAACAAGGCGCGTGGCATCTATCTCGGCGCCACGCTGATAACCGGTGAGCATGGGGGCGTGTTGCGCGAGTATCTGCGCCGGCGAACCGGCTTTGCGATGCCGCAGGGCGTTTTTGAGAATGTCCGTTTCAGCGCCAGGCACACCTACTGGCGGAGGGATGAGTTCGGTCGGCAGGCGGAGCATTACTGCGGGCCGGCTATGATCGCTCCCTTCGTCACCCTGGAAGGCAGGATCACAGGCTGCCACGAAACGTGGATCGACCTTTCCTGCGGCCCCAAGTTTCGGCCCGATCTCGGCCTGGACGAGAAAGGAAGCCAGCTGGCGACGAAAAAGATGCGCGGCACGAAGAAGGGCTCGCTCATCCCCATCCATGGCGGCATGACCGCCCTTCGCTGGGTGATCGGCGAAGGAATCGAGACCGTTGCTGCTTTCGCCTCGGCTGAGGGCTGGCGGGCGGACACGTTCTATTGCGCTACGGGCGACCTCGGAAACCTTGCCGGCCCGGCAGATCGAGAATCGTGGTTCTACCACGACACGATCACTAAGGAGGATGCGAGCGGCCGCGCGATGCCAGTCCGTGTTCAGGGGCCGGTACCGAAGGCCGATCAGCTTCCTACCGATGCGGTGCAGGCGCCATCACACGTGTCGGAGATCCTTCTCCTTGCTGACGGCGATAGCGAGCCGGTTGCCACCGCGGCTGCCATGGTCCGCGCTGAAACGAGGCTCGCCGCACCGGATCGACTGGTCCACACGTGCTGGCCGCCGGCTGGGGAGGATTTCGCCAGTGCGATCTCCAAAGCGATGTTCCTGGAGGCCGCAGAGTGAGCGATACGAAATCGAAGTCAGGCATTCCGGAGACTGTCCGCCGGATGATCGCGCTCGCGGGCGCCCAGCGTTCTGGATATGTCGGAAACCCGGACCCTTTGATTGTCAGTGAGCCGGAACGCGAAACAGAGCCCCTAGTGCTCTCGCCGGAGGAAATCCGCGAGGAGTGCAGTCGCGAGCCGGAGACCGACATCGGCAACGCCAGAAGACTGCTGGTGCGGTTCGGCGACAAGATTATGCACGTCACCAATGTCGGCTGGCACGGCTACACGGGAACGCGGTGGCTCGAGGATGCGTCCGGCGCCGTCGTTCGCGCTTTCGCCCATCAGACCGCAGAGGCGATTGATGACGAAGCAATCAATCTAGATTGCTCCCCAGACGAGCAGGCGAAGATCGAGGCCGGTCGCCTCGCGCTCGCCAAGATGAAGGATATGGGCAAGCCACCATCGGTCAGCGCCCAGGTCGATGACGACCGCGTCAAGGAACTCGACAACCTCATCGCCGAGATGGTCGAGGCGGAGAAGGCGAAGATCCGCATGGGGTCGCCGAGCAAGAAATGGGATGATGGGGAGCACGCAGAGTTTCAGCGGCTCAAGGACGTAATCAAGGTGGGAAAGCAGGCCGAGCGTGAAAAGAAGAAGATGCTCGATGCCACGTCCTCATGGACCGCAGAGCAATACGAGGAATATGCGAAGCTCTCCGATATCGTCGATGCCATGGATAAGGTTCAGGGCGATCGTGCCGGGCGGATTTCGTCGCGCCACAACCATGCGAAGAGCTCGGCCGGGACGTCGAAGATCAACAACATGCTCACCGAGGCTATCCCCTATGTGAGCAAGGAAGTGAACGAGCTCAATCGCGATCTATATGCTGTCAACTGCCGCACCGGCACGTTGCGTTTCTTCTGCGCCGAGACGGATGGCGCGCGCATGTGGCAAGTGCGATGTGACCGGCATCGATCATCGGACTTCATCTCCAAAGTAGCCGAGGTCGATTTTGATCCTGCCGCGCAGGCACCACTCTTCCAGCAATTTCTCCAGCGCAGCATGCCGAACCCGGATTATCGGGCATTCCTTCAGCGATACGCCGGATATTGCCTATTGGGGATCACTGTCGAGCAGTGCCTGCTATTCTTTTATGGTGCCGGGCGAAACGGCAAATCCACCTTCGTCGACCTGATGGTCGACGTTCTCGGCGACTATGCCGTGTCGATGTCCATCGACAGCTTTGCCGGCGACAGCAAGCGCGCTGGCGCGGAGGCGACGCCCGATCTTGCCCGCCTCCCTGGTGCGCGCCTCGTAGCAGCCTCGGAGCCGGAAATGGGTGTGCACTTGAAGGACGCCCTTATCAAGACCTTGACCGGCGGCGAGCCGATCGCCGTGCGGCGGTTGCATCAGGACTTCTTCGAGCTGGTGCCGCAGTTCAAGATTATCCTGTCAGGGAACCATAAGCCCATCATCCGCGACGACAGCGACGGTATCTGGCGCCGCGTCCACCTGGTGCCATGGGAGGTGCAAATTCCTGAAGCGGAGGTCGATCGAGATCTTCCGAGAAAGCTGAAACAGGAGAAGGCTGGCGTCCTTGCCTGGATGGTCAAGGGAGCGCTGGATTACCTGCAGAGGGGCCTGCAGGTGCCCGAAGGCGTCACGGCAGCAACCGCAGAATATCGGGAGGAGAGCGACCCGATCGGAGCCTTCCTGCGGAACGCCTGCCATGTATCCGGCAAAGACATCGATCGCGAGACGCCGGAAGAGCTGTTCAATGCCTATGTGCGATACGCCAAGCGCGAGGGCCTCTCGGAATTCAAACAGGCAACCTTCTCCAAGCGGCTGCCGGACCAGACGCGCAAGAGCTGGAAAGGACAGGACGGGCTAATGCACCAATTCCGGAAGGGGAAGAGCGGCACGACCGTTTATTATGGCATCGTGGTTCGCGATGAATTCCGCTCGACAGGGCAGGGAGAGGCGGCCGCTTCGCCTCCGCCCGGCCGATTTGCCAGCGATGAGCCCTTCCCGGAGGACTTCTGATGCGCTATGCCGGAAAAACCCGGACCCTTTGCGGTGATTTGCGGCCATCGCGAGCTGCATCGTCCCCGCCAAAATTTCTTCGGTGGGACGGAAAACGGGACGATAGGGACGATAAAATTCAGCGTCCCTGCTTTGCGTCCCAATCAAAAGGTGCGGAATTTCAACGACTTGCGACGGTAGGGACGCTAGGGACGGAAAATCCCGGGTTCTTATGATGCGCGTAAGAAAAGTGCATTGAAAATTCCTCATCAATAAAAAAATCCAAACAGCATCGCATGTGCATGCGTAACTCTAAATTACCGTCCCTAGCGTCCCTACCGCCCCTATCATTGTAAATTGATCAATGTTTTCAATGAACCCGGGAAATCAGTTTGGGACGGAAACTTCAAAAATAGGGACGGAAACCTGAAATTTGGGACGCAAGGACCCTCGTCATGAAAAAACTCGGCATTGAAGAGCTTCTCACCTGGGCGTTCACGCAGGAACTGTGCAAGGTCGGGGCGACCGGAGCCTCTCCGGCGGGTTTCAGCCAGGCGTGGAGCATGATGGTCGAAATGGCGTCGCTTGGCACGCTGATCGATCGCAGCCCGAACAGCTATGGCGTGATCCCGGATTTCATCGTGACGGATGATCCGCATCCTGACGCGCTGCTGGTCGGCGACGCCGTGAAGTCCCTGGCGCGCCGCGGCGGTTTCGAAATTGCTGATGGGTGGAACCCGTTTCCGGAGTGGAGTGACGACCTTGGCCTGATCGCGGCCGACGTCGCAGCCGCCATCCGGCAGGCTTTGTCGAGGCGGGACGCTATGAACGGTCGCCACGTCGTCAGCCTCGTCGCGACGCATGCCATCCTGAAGGCCGGGCCGGATTGGCACGCCGACGAGCCGCAGGTCCGTATGGTCATGCATCGCGGCAAGCCCGCCTGGTTCGTGCAGGCTAAGGCGAAGGACAGCTTCGGCAAGATGCGTTGCTTTGAAGCTGACGGCTACGACCAGCGCAAAAAGCGACCCATGAAGGGCGCCTACCGAAAATACGAGCTGTCGCACTCGCTGGTGTCCGCTGCGCTCTCCAGACTGGACTGGCAACTGTGGCAGGACGCGCTTCTGGTGCTATATACCGAACTTAAGGGGCGCTTGTCGGTCGTTGATTTGCTGCCCTTCGTTCCGAACCGGCAGCCATGGGTGCGAAATGCACGTGCGGCTTCTTCGTTGCAACATATTGAAAACGCCTAGCTTTTTTCTCGAAATCACCCCTTGAATTGCGTCAGTCGGTTGACATACCTTCGAGCCTACAGAATTCGGTACATGAACCCGCTTCGGCAAACGCCGGGCGGGTTTCGCGTTTAGCGATGGAGGCGGCCATGCACCCCGGCGCTGTAATGGCGCCAGACGAGAGAAGCCGATGATGGATGCTCAGATCAAAGTCGATCTTCAGCAATTCAATCGATCCCTGACGGATATCGAGCGAAAGCAGCTGCCCTATGCCATCATGCTCACGCTGAACGAGACGGCCAAGGGTGGGCGCCTCGAAGTCCAGCGAGAAATGGATCGGGTCTTTGACCGGCCAACCCCTTACGCAAAGCGTGGCGTCGTCTATGACCGCGCATCGCGGCAGAACCTGAGGGCGGCGGTTGTCGTCACCGGTGACCGAACGAAGGGCGGCTTGCCTGCGACGGCATTCCTCGGGCCGCAGATCGAAGGTGGCATGCGCACCCATAAGGCCTTCGAGCGGCAGCTCGTCGATCGTGGATTGATGCAGCGGAACCTGGCGGCCGTGCCGGCAAAGCGGGCGCCGCTTGATCGCTACGGCAACATGACGCAAGGGTTTCTCAACCGCGTCATGGCCGACCTGCAGATCGATTATCGTGGTGCTGGTGCTACCCGTACCCGCACATCATCCTCGCTCAAGCGGAACAAGAACTACAAGAACGCGCGGTTCTTCGTGCCGAAGCAGCCTTCGCACCTCTACCCGGGCGTTTACCAGCGTGATCCGGCAACGAACGCCATCCATCCGGTGATCCTGTTCGTGCCTCAGGTCTCGTATCGCATCCGCCTTCGCTTGCGTGAAGTCGTCGAGCGCTACGTGGTCGCCAACGTCCATGATCATTTCGCCGTCGCCTTCCAGCGGGCGGTTCGGACGGCCCGATAGGCCGCTCTGACGGTTCATGGGTCCTTCCTGGCATCCGCCCGCCTGCGGGTATTTGGCACGGCGGAGGTTGTCCAGTCTGAGCGAATTTTTGAAGCCTAAAGTCAGAGCCTAAACTAAAGAGCCGGGCTAAAGAACGAGCGTTCCTAAAGATGAGCCTTGCTGACATCATGACGAAGAGCGCGTTTGCGGCTCATGTCGGCGTCAGTGCCGGGCGCATCTCGCAGTACATCGCCGAGCGGAAGATCTTCGGCGATGCGCTCGAAGGCGAGGGGCGGAACGCGAAGATCCGCGCATCGGTTGCGGTCGAGCAGCTGCGCAAGACCCTCGATCCGTCGCAGCGGTTCGGAGCGAACGGCACGGCGACGCGATCGACGCCAGCGCCGGTTGCTTCCGAGCTGTCGTTCGACGTGCCGGAGAAGCCGAAGGCGCCTTTAAAGCCGACCGTCATCGGCGACCCGTTTATTGACGAGGTCGCGGCCGAGAAGCTGAAACAGCAAAAGATCACCACCGCGCGCATGGAGCGCG
>Ga0209281_1001160_pt1 | contig 18381 bp, 18 predicted proteins | sample MedtruBG_FD_187514 | JGI IMG/M metagenome (GOLD analysis project Ga0209281, IMG submission 187514) | Root nodule microbial communities of legume samples collected from California, USA - Medicago truncatula BG (SPAdes) (version 2) | ecosystem: Host-associated > Plants > Roots > Nodule | place... | reverse complement strand
CAGGAAACATATATTATTTCAGGTGCGTTAAATTTAATCACATAATCCAACGCCTTGGGATGCACTCCTGTTCTCGGTGGATCCAGGATTATTATCTCAGGTTTATCTTTTACCTTTTTTATTATCTCGGCCACATCGCCCGCTATAAATTCGCAATTATTTAGTCCATTTAATTTTGCATTTTCTTTTGCTGCTTCAACTGCTTCTTCTATAAGCTCAATTCCAATAACTTTCTTTGCATTTGGAGCTACTATTTGGCCTATTGTTCCTGTACCACAATAGAGGTCAAATACAATCTTTTCTTCGCTCTCTCCCATAAACTCTTTGACAATTGAATAAAGGCTTTCAGCACCTTTTGTATTAGTTTGGAAGAAAGAGAATGGAGATATATTAAATTGAAGTCCAAGTAACGTTTCTCTTATATAATCCTTACCAAATAGAACATTAACTTTTTCAGGAATAACAGCATCAGATCTAAAGTCATTTTCAGTATGTAATATCGATACTAATCTTCCTTTATAGCTTTGCTCTCTTAACAAATTGATATATTCACTTAGGTCAAAATCTATTTGAGTTGTAGTTACTATATTCACTAAAATCTCACCTGTATTTTGAGCTTTTCTAATAACTAAATGCCTTAGATACCCCTCTGCTTTCATTATTCTGTAGTATGGCAGATCTTTTGTTCTAAAATACTCTACAGTTAATTTAATAATCTTTCTGTAATCTTCATCAACAAGTTTACATTCATCAACAGTTAATATTCCAAAAGATTTTCCTCTCATATGCATTCCAAGAGAAAGTGGTTCACCTTTAGCTTCATCTCCAAAAGTAAACTCCATCTTATTTCTATATTCCCACTGTTCTGGGCTTCCTTGAATGCCTAAGTATTCACCCATATCAACATCAGCTTCTTTGAATAAGGCTTTAACTTCCTCACTTAAAAACTTCAATTGTTTCTCGTAAGGTATGCTTTGTGATGAACACCCACCACAGATTCCAAAATGTGAACAAACTGTCTCAATTTCATAATAAGCTTTTTCATCCACACTTATTAATTTTAACTCTGCGTAATCTTCTTTTTTCTTTTTTACTCTACCTGTAACTGTCTGACCCGGGAAAGCATTTTTTACGTATATTGTTTTATCTTCTGCATACCCTATTCCAGTTGACGGAAATTTCAATTGTTCTATTTTAACGCTTAGATCGCTTCCTCTTTTCATCATTTTCTCCTAATGTATTTATATTTTTATATCTCTAACGTATTTTTTCCCTAACAAAACTATAGAATATAAAAAATATTTTATATTCTATAGTTTACTAATAAAATTAGTTTATATTTAATATTCTTCTCGCAATAGTACCTTCTAATTTACTTCTTTCCATAATAGGACTATAGATACAATTTATAATAAAGTATATTATACCTCCAGCTAAAATTAATGCTCCGTTTTCTCTTATGAACATATAACCAAATAGCTTTAATATTAAATCACATAATAATAACAGTAAGGCAGAACCCGCAACTATTAGTACTTGGTCAAGTGCACTAGCCGCAATGCTTCTCATAGATGACTTTTCTCCAGCAATCAACTCATTCTGAGTGTTACTGTTTTCAGCATTTGTTTTTTCATCTGCTACAGCACTTACTGCTGTCTCATCAGTTTCTGGATTTAAATTTTCCATTTCTGTTTCTTCAACCTCACTACTTATTTTGTTTTCTTTAATATTTTCATTTTCCAACAAAGTTTCCCCCTTTAATCTACTTCATACTCATTTCACCATCTGCGAATTTGTATTTCTTTGTAGATAATTTATATATAATACAATCTTTGGTGGCTATAATCTCTTCTTTTAAGCCATCTATTGTGTTATTTATCTTTACCTGACTCTCTCCGTCTTTTAATTTACTAATTATTTGTTTATTTATATCTGTATAATCTCTATCTTGTTGTTCTGTAAATGCTTCTATATATTTTTTAACAGATGTTTTCCCTAAATCAAAATCATTATTTTTTATAGCACTTTCCCTATCGAATTTCAAGCTCACCTGTAAACTTATGTCACCTGTTTCTAATTTTTCTCCATATGTTTTCATTCCAAAATACAAACTTTCGATCTTATTTACTTCCGGATTACTATTATCAAAATATATGTAGTTATCATTTATAGGTTCTTCTTTTTCTTTTTTAATTTTTTCATCCTTTTGATATTTTACCCCTAATTCTTTGGTTATATTCTCCACCTTTGATAACTTTTCTTTAAAAAGCTTTTGTGTTTCTTCTAATGTGTAATTCTTAGCCCATTTCCCGTCTAAGTTTTCATCACTTGAGTCAACCTTATCCTCTGTCTTTGTTTCTGCTTTCTTTTCTGTATTTACCTCTGCAGTTTTACATCCTATTAATGAAGCCGCAACTATTAAGCTCATTAATATACTTATAATCTTTTTAGACACCAAGTTCTCCCCCTTGTTTTATCGATATTGTTTCCATGTCTAATTTTATATGTAATAAATGACTATTACTATAGTAACACTTTTGTATTACAAGAATGTGTCAATAATATACTTTAATATACTTTTTTGTTTATTTTCTAAATATTATTCCAATTCGCCTTGTATTTTTACTTTAATACAACATGTATGTTTATTATATATTTTTTTACTCCTACGCGCAATTACAATCATATCCATTTTATCTATAATTAAACTCTATACTTTTAAATTTCAATTTGCTCCTTTATCTTTTCATACATTTTTTCTCCTATTCCAGTAACATTCTTTATATCTTCTATTGATTTAAAATTTCCATTTTTCTCTCTGTACTCAATTATACTTTTAGCTTTAGAGTCCCCTATACCATTTAATGTTTTTAAATCTTCTAATGTAGCACTATTTATATTTACTTTTCCGCTAACACTTTCTTTATTTGTCATATCTATACTCGAGTTTGTAGCTTTGACTTCTATATCTTTTTCACTTTTATTTGCAATATAAACCAATTCATGACTTTGTAATTTTTTTGCTCTATTAATATTACTTACATCTGCATTTTCAGTGAGCCCCCCTGCTATTTCTATAAGATCTTTTATTATGGAATTCTCGTCTAACGTATATACATCCGGTTTTTTTACTTCTCCTTTAATTTCCACTACAATGCTTTTATCTTTTACTTGAGTATTTATCTCTTTACTATCTACCTTATTATTATCTTTTGTTTCTTTGCTATTTTTATTAGTTAATGAACTAGCCGCATCTGTCTCATCTACAAATATACTTTCTGTATCGTTTTTCTTTAATTCCCTAAAACCTGATTTTATATATATAATTCCAACCGCAATCACTATAATACCTAATATAACGAATATTCCTATCTTCTTCTTATTTTTTAAAAATTCTTGCACCAAAAATTTTTCTCTCCTTAATGATTTATTTCTTTATTATTATTTCCAATAATATTCTATTTTAGACTATCATTGGATTTAATTGAACTTTATATAGCGTAATCTTAATTTCTTTGGTACAATGTAATTTGAGTATAATTAAAAATATTTTAATATAATATGGAGAATTTTATGAGACGACTTTTAAAAATATTTAATATATTATTTTTATTTTTGTTTTCCTTTACCTATACTACAGTACAAGCTGAGACTGCTGAGCCTCAAATTAATGCTGAAGGCTGTGTCCTGATTGATGCATCAACTGGCGAAGTTTTATTTGGAAAAAATGAAGAAAAAGTTTTAGAGCCTGCATCAACAACTAAGGTAATGACTGCAATTATAGCTTTAGAAAAATGTAAATTAGATGATGAAGTCACTGTTCAAGAAGACTTTACCAAAATAGACGGAACTGCTATTGGATTATTGAAAGGCGATGTCGTAACTGTTCGAGAATTGCTTTTAGGCCTTATTTTAGAATCTGGAAACGATTGTGCAAATGCTCTAGCTGATCATATATCAGGAAATACAACTGAATTTGCCAAACTTATGAATGCAAAAGCAAAGGAACTTGGAGCTTTACATACTAATTTTAAAAATCCAAGTGGACTTCCAGATCCTGAACATACGACAACAGCTCATGATTTAGCTTTATTTTTAAGAGAAGCTTTAAATAATAAAGATTATATGACTATATCTAATACTCCCTCTTATACAATAACCCTAAAAAATAATCCTCAAAAAACAATTTTAATTAACAATAAGAATTATATGATTAATAAAAACTCAAGATATTATTATCCATTTGCTATATGCGGTAAGAATGGGTATACAACAAAATCTAACCACACTTATGTTGCTGCTGCTGAAAAAGATGGTCATGTTCTTGTAGCATCTTTCTTAAATGCACTTGATAAAGATAAAAACTTTCATGACATGCAGACAGTTTTTAATTATGGTTTTGATAACTATTCACTTGTACACCTTTATAAAGATGGAGATAAAGTTTCTGAGTATAAAATAAATGATGATCTTACTATACCTCTTATAAGCTCCAAAAATATTGATTATGTAGTTCCTAAAGGGAAGGAAAACTCCATATCTTCTGAAATTAAGGTAGAGGATAAAGACTTGAGTAAGCAATCATTTGATAAGGATGATGATATATTAAAAGGAACAGTTTATGTTAACGATAAAGAATATATATCAGTTGATTTAAAAGCTGGAACTTCTAGACATTATGAATCTCCAATTTCTATTAACTCTTTATCTCAAAATAATAACGCTCTTATTTTGATAGGGGCATCTGTCGCTATATTAGCTGGACTTTTCGGATTAAGAAAATTTATAAAAACTAAATATGGTAAATAATAAATTAAAGGAAGCCTAACATCGGCTTCCTTTAATTTATGCTAAGGTTTTTAAAATCTTCACATCCAAAATTTATTATGTGTGACTATTGCTATTCGAGGCTCATGCCAGTTCCAATATCTACTCACTTCTTATAGATTCTTACTTTGCAGTTAAATACCCACAAGCTTTTAGATATTCGGCTGACAATACCCCTCCACCTGCAGCTCCTCTTAAGGTATTATGAGAAAGGCATACAAATTTATAATCGAATATTTTATCTTCCCTTAGTCTTCCCATAGTTATTCCCATACCATTTTCATAATCTCTATCTAAATTAGTTTGTGGTCTATTATCTTCAGTAAAATATTTCAAGAATTGTTTTGGTGCGCTTGGAAGGCTTAAAACAATTTCAGGTACTTTAAAACTTTCCCATGCCTTTATTATTTCTTCTTTCGAAGGCTTCTTTTTAAAATTAACAAAAACTGCTGCTAAGTGTCCATTTGTTACCGGCACTCGTATACATTGCGTTGTAATAATTGGATTTTGAGCATTTATAATTTTATTATTCTCAACCTTCCCCCATATTTTCAATGGTTCATTTTCACTTTTTTCTTCTTCACCACCTATAAATGGAATAACGTTATCGAGAATTTCTGGACATTCATTAAAAGTCTTACCAGCTCCCGATATGGCTTGGTAAGTACATGCAAGAATAGTTTGTGGTTCATATTCCATAAGAGCATTAACAGGAGGAACATAACTTTGAATTGAACAATTAGGCTTTACTGCTATAAAACCTCTTTTAGTACCTAAACGTTTCTTCTGACTTTCAATAATTTGTGCATGTGTTCCATTTATTTCAGGAATAAGAACAGGTACATCTTCTACATTTCTATTAGCTGAATTATTGGAAACAACTGGTGTTTCGTGTTTAGCATATTCCTCCTCGAGTAACTTCGTCTGTTTCTTGTCCAAAGAAATCGCACAAAAAACAAAATCTACCTTATTACATATATCTTCTACCTCATAAGCATTTTTTACAACCATATTTTTATATTTTTCAGGTAATGAAGTAGTCATTTTCCATCTATCTTTTACAGCCTCCTCATATGTCATTCCAGATGAGTTTTTACTTGCAGCTAATACAGTCACCTCAAACCAAGGATGATTTTCTAAGAGACATGCAAACCTTTGGCCAACCATACCTGTAGCACCTATTATTCCTACTTTCAATTTATTCCCCATTATCAATCACCTCTAAAATTATTTTGCTTATCTATTATAGATATGATATCATCTATACATATATTAGTAAAATTGATAATTTCTATTAACATAATCAATTTTTTTGATGGAGGTGATTAAATGGATTTTAAGCAACTCAATGCTTTTTTAACAATAAGCAAACTTCAAAGTTTTACTAAAGCAGCAGAAGTCTTAGGTTATGCACAATCTAGTGTAACAACACAAATTAAACTCTTAGAAAGTGAACTTGGAGTAAGACTATTCGAACGAATAGGTAAGAATGTTACGTTAACCCATGACGGAAAAAAGCTTCTTCCATATGCAAAACAAATGCTAAAGTTATCAAACGATATAAAAAATACAGTATTTAACACAGAAACTCCAAGCGGTACTTTAACTATTGGTGCGGCTGAATCTTTATGTGTATTGAGGCTTCCAGAAATTCTTAAAGAATATAAAAAGCTATATCCTAACGTTGAAATATCACTAAAGTTTGGAAGCTGCTCTGAATTCAGACATTTCCTAAATGACAATATTATAGATGTAGCTTTTTCCTTAGGAATAAAAATAGATTCAGAAGAATTTATATCAGAAATTGAAGTTCCTGAACCTATGCTGCTTTTAGCTTATCCTGGACATCCACTTATAAATAAAAAAGAAGTACTTCCAAGAGATATTGAAACTGAGCCTCTCATTTTAACAGAAATGGGCTGTAGTTACCGAGCTGCGTTAGAGAATATTCTAAATACCTGTAACGTAAAGCCAAATATAACTCTAGAAACAGGAAGCGTCCAAGCTATTAAGCAATTTACAATGAGTGGTTTAGGCATAACTCTTCTACCAAAAGTGGCTGTAGAAGATGAAATAACCACAAAAAAACTTATTCCTTTAAATTGGGTCGGACCAAACTTTGAAATAATTTCTCAAGTTCTTTACCACAAGAACAAGTGGATTTCTCCAGCATTAAAAGAATTTCTTAAACTATCACGAGCTTTTATGGATACCTATTCAAGATAATTATAGTCATACGCCATTAGATGATATTTAAAATACAAAAACAGTTATTATTAAGATTGCCCCTCTTAATAATAACTGTTTATCTTTTAATTATTTTAGTTTCTTTATCAATTCATTCATATCATCCGGAAGATTTGCTTTTAATGAAAGTACTTCTCCACTTCTAGGAGATTTAAAATTCAATCCATAAGCGTGAAGTGCCTGCCTTTTAATTAACTCTCCTTCTTCATCACCATGTCCATATAAAGTATCTCCATAAATTGGATGACCCAAATGGCTTAAATGAACTCTAATTTGGTGAGTTCTTCCAGTCTCAAGTTTACATTCCACTAAACTTGATTCATTATATTCCTCAATAACTTTATATTGAGTTATACTCCTTTGACCTCTCTCATCAATAACTCTCCTAATACCATTTTCAATTCCTTCAGGTTTATATATTGGTAAATCAATCGTCCCTTGTTTTTCTTTCATAATTCCATGAACTAATGCTAAATATTTTTTTTCTACCTTATTTTCACTCATTTCTTTAGATAACATTCCATGAGAAAATTGGTTTTTAGCAATTATAATAAGACCTGATGTATTCATATCTAATCTAGAAACTAATCTAACTATACAATTTTGACCGCTCTCCATAAAATAATTGATTACTCCATTTGCAAGAGTCCCACTTTGATAACTTTTAGTTGGATGAACAACCATAAACGGCTTTTTGTTGACTACTAGAATATCTTCATCTTCATAAACAATATCTATATCCATCTTTTCTGGTGCTATATCTTGACTCTCATCTTTAGCCAGATCAATTTTAATAACCTCACCTGAATTTAATACTCTATTCATTTTTACCACTTCACCATTAACAAATATTCTTTTATCAAGAGAAGCACTTCTTATTAATCTGGTTGATAGTCCGAGCTCTGCTTTTAAATATTCTCTTATCTTAGTTCCTTTTTCTATATTGTCAACTTGTTTTTCTAAAATACTCATTTGATTATTCTACTCCTCATATAATTAAATTCAGAATAAATAATTATTTTATCCACAAACTTTGATTTACTATCCTAATTTTATCCACAAATTATTCATCAAGTGTTGCAAAATCCTTACCTAAAATTATGATCACATCATAATCATTGTATTCTGTTTTATTTTCTTTCCTGTCAGTATTTTTAATATTTAGGTCTTGCAGAATTACTTGCAATTTATCATCATTATTTGAAAGTATGATACTTTTATCACTAAGTTCAGTATTACCTGTATCAATTTTTTTATAGCCCATACTATTTAATTCTTTTTCTTCTTTTGCCGCTAATCCATTAATCTTAGTTGCATTCAATATTTTTATTCTAATATCATCCTTTGATATGTTTTCTGGTAAGTTTTTAGAAGATGCAGACGAAACAAGTGATGATAAAATATTTTTATTTGCACTCTTATCAAATATTAAAAATGATTCGCCATTTATTGTTTTAGGCGTTCCAGCCGCAGTTGCCATTATGGCATTTTCTTTCTTTATATTAGAAAACTTTAATCCATAATTTAAAACTTCAAAACTTGACATATTGGTTTCTATATTATCGCCTAAAGCTGACATAATCTTAGGAACTCTAAACATTATAAAAGGACTTGTACATTTTTCTATAACTTTTGAAATAAATTTTTGTTGATTTTCTATTCTATCCAAATCCCCATTAGCAAAGCCGCTTCCATCATTATTCTTTCTCCATCTGAAAAATTCTTCTGCTTTTTTTCCGTCTAGAGTTACTGTTTCACCCGCTTTAAAATTTATATGGAGATTTTGGCCTTCATCATCATAAATCATATTTCTATCTATCTTCATCTCAATCCCTCCGATTGCATCAATAATTTCTCGGAAGGCATTATAGTCAATTTTAACTATATAATTTATATTTAGATTTAGTAACTTTTCAACCTCGGATTTTATTTTAGGGTATCCGCCAATAGCATAAAGCGAATTTATTTTAGCATTTTTGCCATTAACATTAATTAACGTATCTCTTGGAATTGATACAAGATGCATTTTTTTATTTTGGGGATCATAATTTGCAACAATTATCGTATCTGTTCTTTTTATTGATTGGTTATCAACTTGGCTCGGATCACCTATATCCATTCCGAGTAATAATATATTAACTGGTCCATTTGACGACACATCTACACTCCTTGGCATTGATTTACTTCCTATTTTCATTAAGGCAGAAACTCCTGATACCATTGAAACTATAATAAAAGTCACTATAAGAGCAATTGCACCCAAGACTACTTTTTCGGGTATCGTTGTAGAATCAGTATTTTTACTAAAAATTTTTAAGAACCATTTATGCTTTTTCTTATTATTAGATCTTCTTCTCATGTACCCACCCCTCTTATGCTCTAATGTTAGTTAATAAAATAACTTTTAAAACTTTTTTAGTCTAGCTAACCTTTATATTTAATTGAAATTCTAAAAAATTACCCTTTAAATTTAGAATCAAGTAAAAAATAATTTCTTGCTTTCATAGTATTTTCATCAATCAATAAATTTCTAGTTAATAAAAATTCTATACTACGAGTCAATCCATAATATACCCCTTTGTCTAAGTCTTCAAATGTAAGTTTTCTTATCTCCTCAACACCCTCAAAATTTCTACTTGGTTCAATCATATCTGCAATATAAATAATTTTTGTTAAGGTAGACATATTTTCTTTCCCTGTTGTATGCCACCTTACTGCATCTAATATATCCTCATCTTCAATTCCGAGTTTATCCTTCGCAACTATATCAGCAATTATACTATGCCATAAATTCGCATTGTTTTGTTCAACTTTAGATAAAATTATATTACTTTTTTCCATTATTTCTTTCATTGTATCTATTTTTAAATTTTTTGCAACATCATGTGCAAGACCTGCAATTTCTGCTTTTTCTTCAGATATTCCATTTAGCTTAGCTAATTTCTTGGCTGTATCAGCAACTCCTAAAATATGAGTATAACGCTTTTCCATTAAATTTGTCTTAAGATATATCTTTATTTCTTCTATAGATAACAAAAATTATTCCCTCCTAATAGGATTTAACCTTTTATTAAGCAGTTAAAGTTTTATTTACTTGAACTTACAAATTCTTATTTTTATTAATATATAACCCTTTTTCATAAATAATATCAACAACTTTTGGCGGTACAAAAAAATCTATCCTTTTATTCCTATTCACCAGACTTCTTATTTCTGTTGAAGAAATCTCAAGCTGTTTTAAATCCAAAAATATTATTTTCCCATCATACTTTTCTTCTATTAATTGCTTTCTTTGAATCATTTCTTCACTATTAATTCCTCCTCTTGAGAAAACTACAAGAGTTGCTAAAGAAAAAATCTTTTTAGTTTCTTTCCATTTCTCAATAGTAAATAGGCAATCTGCTCCTGTTATAAAAAACAATTCTTTTTCTTGGCCTACAGAATTTCCTTTAAAGTATTCCAATGTTTCATAGGTAAAACTAAGCCCACCTTTCTCTATTTCATAACTCGAAATAGAGAATTCTTTAAAAGGCTCTATAGCCGCTTTCACCATTTCATATCTCAGTTCAGAATCTGTAATTATATTATCAACTTTAAGGGGTTGCTTCCCTGCTGGCATGAAAATCACTTTATCTAAATTCAATTGTTCTTTAGCTTCATAGGCTATATATAAATGTGCATAATGAATAGGATCAAAAGTCCCACCAATTATACCATAACGTTTCATAAGCTTTCCTCCAAAAGTAAGACACACAAAAGAAATGTAATCTTAATGTGCCTAAGGTGATTTAAATAAAAAATTCCTTTATTATTATAACATGAACTATAGTTAAATATTATTTATAATATCTTAAATTTTATAAAAAAAGAAGCTTTATATAAGCTTCTCTTTCTTAATTGTTCCCAAAAACTTTGGTTTTATTTAGTTGGTAATTGGATTTTTCTTTTCTTTTCATTGCTTGATCTTTTATATAGGACTATTTTATTTCCAATTGCTTGTATTCCTTCACACTTAACTGCTTTACAAATCATATCTGAAGTTTCTCTAGTTTCTAAACCACTATTTTCTAATACTTTAATTTTGATTAATTCCCTAGCTTCTAAAGCTTGTGAAACTTGTATTAGAAAGTTTTCTTCAACACCATTTTTACCAATTTGGAATATTGGTGACATATCATTTGCTAAACCTCTTAAATAAGCTCTTTGTTTTCCTGTTAACATTTTTTCATTCCTCCTAAATTTCCCTTAAACATAATTGATGTTTTTAGTATTAATTATCCCAGGGGGCTTAATTTATAATGGAAACTCGACTCACATACGTTCGCTGAGTAAGCGATTCACACAAAATCATAGATTTTGCTTCTCTGCTTAAAGTACATATTCAAATTCAAAATCATTTAATCTTACCATGTCTCCATCTTTAATTCCCATTTCTCTAAGTTCATCAAAAATACCCTTATTTCTAAGAACCTTATGGAAATATCTTAAAGAATCCGCATCATTTACATTAACAGCACTTAACAATCTATCTACAAATGTACCTTCAACTATGTAAACATCGTATCCTTCTTCTGCGTTATTTTCAACATGAATATCATAAGTGAATCTTTTTTCTTCTGGTATATATCTTTCATCCTCTGATATTTCTAATTCTTTAACTGGAATATCTTTAAGCATTCTTGCTGCTTCCTTCATTACAGCATCAACACCTTCGTTTGTAGCTGCTGACATCTTAAATACTTTATCAAATCCCATTTCTTGAACTCTCTTTTTAAAATCTTCAAATATTTCTTCATCATAAAGCATATCAGTTTTATTTGCTACTACAATCTGAGGTCTATCCCAAAGCTTAACCGAATATTTCTTTAACTCTTCATTAATTTTAACGAAATCTTCAAATGGATCTCTTCCTTCAATACCTGAAATATCAACTATATGTATTAAAAGTCTAGTTCTTTCAATGTGCTTTAAGAATTGTATTCCGAGACCAACACCTTCTGCCGCACCTTCAATTATCCCTGGAATATCCGCCATTACAAAAGGTTCAATTCCTTCAACTGCAACAACTCCTAAGTTTGGCTTTAAAGTAGTAAAATGATAGTTTGCTATCTTTGGTTTTGCTTTTGTTGTCATAGAAAGTAATGTTGACTTTCCTACATTAGGGAATCCTAATAATCCAACATCTGCAAGTAATTTTAATTCTAATACTATGTTTAATTCATCCCCTGGCATTCCTGGTTCTGCATAATGAGGCGCTTGTTTTGTGGCAGTAGCAAATTTAACATTACCTTTTCCGCCTTTACCGCCTCTTAATAAGACTAATTCTTGCCCCTTATGAGAAAGGTCTGCAATTACTTTATTTGATTCCGCTTCTCTTATAATAGTTCCCATAGGTACTTTTATATAAAGATCTTTACCATCTTTACCATAGCACTTCTGCCCACCACCATTTTGACCTTCTTCTGCAATAAATTTCTTTTTATATTTAAAATCTAGTAATGTAGTTATACCAGTTTCAACTTGAAAAATGATACTTCCACCTTTACCTCCATCACCACCATCTGGCCCGCCGAGTGGTACATACTTTTCTCTTCTAAATGAAATAGCACCATCGCCGCCTTTTCCAGATTTAACAAAGACCTTGGCTATATCTATAAACATATAATCACCTTTCTTTACATATTTTTAATTTTATTAATTATAGCTGTACTAATTACAGTTTGCCTTACTACAATATAATCTATTCTTTCCTAAAAAATCTCATCTTATTATATCATAATAAGGCGCATTCAAAAAATAACAGTAGGTAATGATAATTTATTTCATGTCATAATAATAGGTACCTCAACCATTAGGCTCACTATGAGGAAAAGTGAACCATATAATCCTTGACTTGTTATTTTCTTTCATATGCCTAAAAAAAGCACTCTTAAACTAAGAGTGCTTTATTTCTAAAATAATTATTCAGCTATTGCTTCAACGTCTACTGGGTAAACACTTGCTTTTTTCTTATCTCTACCAAGTCTTTCGAATTTAACAATTCCATCGATCTTAGCAAATAAAGTATCGTCTTTACCTCTTCCAACATTTTCACCTGGGTGGATCTTAGTTCCTCTTTGTCTATAAAGGATGTTTCCTGCAAGAACAAATTCTCCATCAGCAGATTTAGCTCCTAATCTCTTTGATTGAGAGTCTCTACCATTCTTAGAACTACCTACTCCCTTTTTGTGAGCGAATAATTGAAGGTTCATGATTAGCATGTGACTACACCTCCTCTTTTATTAAAGTTATATATTCTCTACGTTTCTTTTGCCCTACCAATTGATCAAATCCTAAAATTACACTTTCCAAGCTTTTTTCAAAAGTTTTTAACAAAACTTGAGCTTGATTTAGTTCTTCTAGATTAAAATCTTGAAGATCTAATTTTAAGTATCCATCTTTTATTTCGTAAGTTGAATTAAGCTTTAAAACTTCATCCAATCCAATAATTACACTTTGAGATAAAACCGAGACTGAATTACATATCATATCAAATGCCTCTCCCACTAAAGCAGAATCACTTGAAAAATCTCTGTCACCACCCATTGCATGACCATTTATTACGAATCCAACAATGCTATCATTATGTTGTTTGATTTTTACTTTAACCATAATTTTATTATGCTTCGATCTTTTCGATTACTAGCTTAGTGTAAGGTTGTCTGTGTCCATTCTTTCTTCTATAGTCCTTTTTAGACTTATACTTGAAAACCACAACTTTCTTTGCCTTACCTTGTGCTGCAACCTTAGCTACAACTTTAGCTCCTTCAACTACTGGTGCACCAACTTTGATACCTGCGTCAGTTCCTACAGCTAAAACTTCGTTTAATTCAACTGTTGAGTCAACATCAGCGTTAAGTTTTTCAACGTATATTACGTCTCCTTCTTGAACTCTGTATTGTTTTCCTCCTGTTGCTAATACTGCGTACATTAAAACACCTCCTCATAACGGTCTCGCCACTTTTGGTACAAAGATTCAACTTTGTTTTACAATAAAACCTTACGTGCGCGGTCTACAAAAGCCAGTTTACCATAAAATTTCTCTCATGTAAAGAAAAATTTATCATAAATCTATAATTAATAATAAATAGCAGGAAATTATGGATTAACGTTCCATTAAATTATACTTTCTCTATAGCAGTAACTTTATAATCCTTCAAATTGTCTTTCTGTGCTTGAAATATTAATGGTTCAACCTTATAACCTTCAATATTATCTACATAATTTAAATATATTTCTTTATCTAAAGCATCTATTTCTTTTATGAAATCAAAGATATTTTCTTTAATTTCATCTCTATAAACACTATCTACTTCAATATGAAAGCAATTTATTGAGTTTTCTTCCTGCATTCTTACTATTTCATTTCTTATAAGACCTTCAATATAGGATAACTTTAAAACTATACCTCTTCCTTTACATAAAGTACATTCTTCTTCCATATACTCGTATATGTTTTTCCCTTGTCTCTTTCTAGCAATTTGAACCAAATCTAATTGAGTAAATGGGAATATTTTTATATTACCCTTATCTAGTTTCAAACTTTCCTTAAGTGCATTCATTACAATATCCTTCTGACTTTTATCTCTCATATCTATAAAGTCTATAACTATAATTCCACTCAAGTTTCTCAGTCTAATTTGCTTTCCAATTTCTTTTGCAGCCTCTAAATTAGTCTCTAAAATAGTCTTATTAAAACTTCTTTCCTTAATATTCTTCCCACTATTAACATCAATAACAAACATGGCTTCTGTTCTATCAATTATTATATATCCACCGCAGGGTAAATTAATTTTATTATGTCGTAATTTTAATAATTCTTTTTCTATTCCGTGGAAATCAAAAAGATTTCTATAACCTTCATATTTTTCTACTTTAATATTCTCCTGACCTCTAATAAAGTTCAGTATTTTTTCATAATCCATTTCATTATCAACATAAATTTTTGTAGTTTCTCCGCCAAACGAATTCATTAAAAGCTTTTTTAAGGTTAAATCTTCGCCATAAAGTTTCTTTAAACCTAAGGAATGTTTCATTTTTTTATCTATATCCTGAAACTCCTCATAAAGCTTAGCGATTTCTTTTTTAAGAACATCTATTTCCACATTGGCGCCTTCTGTTCTAACTGTTATGCCTGCACCTATTAATGGTTCAAGATTATTCAAAATATTGTTTTTCTTTTCTTTATCTTCTATTCTTTTAGAAAATTCTATTCCTTCTTCATAACAATTTAAGACAACATATTTCCCGGGAATTGATACTTTAGAACTTAATTTAGCTCCCTTATCATTAAGAGGCTCTTTTATAACCTCTACAAGTATCTCATCGCCTTTCTTTACCCCTTTAGCCTTCAATTCATCACTATAATACATGTAGCCTTCTTTATCTAACCCTAAATCCACAAATATAGAATTTATTGCTGGAAGTATGTTTTTAATTCTTCCTTTATAAACTTCTCCTATTATAGGCCCATCTTTATTTTCTTCTACAATACTTTCAATCAACTCTTTATTTGATTTAACAGCTATTCTTAAAAGTCTTTCTCTTCTCTCGATAAAAATCTCTTTCATTTTTATAACACATCCTAGTCAATGCACAATTCACAGCTAATTATACCGAATTACGAACCCAAATTCATAATTCTGCACTACTCACTGTGAATTATACTTTTATATTAAATTATATAACTCAATATTTATATTCAGTAAAAGTTTATATACATTTGTATAGTGGCAGAAGTTTATTACTTTTATAAAAATACATTTCTTCTCTTTTTATATTAACAAAGGAATCCAAAAGTGCATTTAAAGTTTTTTCTTGAATATAACTAACAAGTAAATCTGCACTTAGATGCTCTCTACTTCCTGTACTAATTACTACGTTAAGGATTAGACATTCATCTTTAACCCAGAAACTAAATTCCTTAACTAAAGCTCTTAGATTGACTTCTTTTTCACCTTTTTTACTTTTCTTTATTGTATTCCACTCTTTAATTTCTAAAAGTTTATTAACTTCCTCTTCTAAATTCGAAACATCAGAATACTTAATTTTTATAGTATATCTTGCTGCATCTATTAATGCCATTGCCTGTGGAACCTTTTTTTCGCCTTCTTTATAAGGAATTGCAAGTGCACTTATGTATTTTATCCCACTTGGTGCAGTCTCATTTAATTTATCCACAATTTCCTCTTCATTCATTTCATTTGTTAACACCATATCCATATATTCACCACTTGAATAGACTCCTACTGATAAAGGCTGTGCTATCGATGTATTCATATGTGGATTAAATCCTTGAGAATATTCTATAGGAAGTCCTGCTCTTCTAATATTTTTTTGAATAGTTTTAAGTACATCTAAATGAGATATAAACTTAATATTTTCCTCTTTAGTAAATTTAGTTAGGTAACGCAATTTCAAAACACTCCCCATTCTTAAAGTTCACATTAAATCCACATCCTGTACATCCTTCTCTACAGTTTTGTGTTAACTCCACCTTTTTAGCTTTTTCATTTTCTATTTCTAAATATTTTCTGTTTACTCCAATATCAATGAAATCCCATGGTAATACTTCATCATAGCTTCTTTCTCTATATGCATAGAAATCCACATTTAAATTACATTCTTCCATTGCTTCCATCCATATGTCAAACTTAAAGTGTTGATCCCAACCATCAAATCTAGCGCCTTTTTCAAAAGCTTTAATTAAAACATCACATAATCTTCTATCTCCTCTAGCAAATACAGATTCCATTACAGATGTTTTTTGTTCATGATAATTATAAACTATACATTTAGATTTAATTGAGGATTTAACCGCTTTAATTTTTTCAGTAACATCTTCAAATCTTGCCATAGGTGCCCACTGGAATGGAGTAAATGGCTTTGGTACAAGTATTGATGTACTTACTGTAAGTCTTAATCCTTTATTATTATTTATCTTATTAGGAACTTGTTTATATCTATATACAATCTTTTCTGCTAATTCACCAATACCTCTACAATCTTCAAGTTCTTCATAAGGAAGCCCAACCATAAAATAAAGCTTAAGAGTCTTCCATCCTGCTTCAAAAGCACTTGTAGCAGCATCTAAAATCCTCTCTTCAGTTAATCCTTTATTTATTATATCTCTCATTCTTTGAGATCCTGCTTCTGGTGCAAAAGTTAAACCTGACTTTCTTACCTTTTGAATATCTTTAAGTAAATCAACTGAAAAAGCATCAACTCTAATCGATGGAAGAGCTATTCCAACTCTATTCTCTTCATGTTCTTCCATTAAATCAGTAATTAACCCCTTTATATCAGAATAATCACAAGTACTCAATGATGAAAGAGAAATTTCTTCATATCCTGTATTTTTAACTAGTTCTCTAGCTAGATTTTTTAAATCTTCTCTGTTTTTTTCTCTTATTGGCCTATAAATCATTCCTGCTTGGCAGAATCTGCAACCATTTGTACATCCTCTAAATAATTCTAAAACAATTCTATCATGAACAATTTCTGAATATGGAACTATTATACTTGTTGGAAAATCTACTTTAGTATAGTCATTAATTATTCTCTTTCTTACAGTTTTAGGTATATCATCATACTTTGGTTTAAATTCTTTAATGGTATTATCTTCATTATAAACAACGTCATATAATGAAGGTACGTATATACCTTGAATTTTAGATATTTCTCTTAAGAATTCCTTCTTATTGCCCTTATGCTTTTTATAGACATCTAAAACATCGTTCATCATTTCTTCACCTTCACCAATTTCAAAGAAATCAACAATGTCGTATAATGGTTCTGGATTATATGCACAAGGACCTCCAGCCATAACTATAGGCTCATCGTCTCCTCTTTCTGATGCTCTTATAGTAATACCTGACATATCTAACATATTTAAAATATTTGTATAACTCATTTCATATTGAAGAGTAAATCCTAAAATATCAAACTCTTTTAAAGAATCTTTAGTTTCCAATGTAAATAATGGAATATCATTTTTTCTAAGTTGCTCTTCCATATCAGGCCATGGTGCAAATGATCTTTCACAGTATGTATCACTTCTTTGATTTATAGTATGATAAAGTATTCTGCTTCCTAAATGTGACATTCCTACTTCATAAACATCTGGAAAACAAAATGCAAATCTTATGTCTACTTCCTTTGGATTTTTAACAATCTCATTTAATTCTCCACCAGTATATCTACTTGGCTTTTCAACCTTAAATAAGATATCATCTGAAATTTTATTCATTAATAAATTTCCTCCTTAAA
>Ga0209281_1001159_pt1 | contig 18401 bp, 15 predicted proteins | sample MedtruBG_FD_187514 | JGI IMG/M metagenome (GOLD analysis project Ga0209281, IMG submission 187514) | Root nodule microbial communities of legume samples collected from California, USA - Medicago truncatula BG (SPAdes) (version 2) | ecosystem: Host-associated > Plants > Roots > Nodule | place... | reverse complement strand
CCATATTGTTCTTCTATCATAAAGTTCATAGAATCACTCATGCTTAAAGCTACTAAAAGTAATGCTGACGAAAAAATAATTCCTAGTGACGTTAAAAATGCTCTTCTTTTATATCTAAATAGATTTCGTAATATAATCTTTCCTAAATTGCTGATATTGCCCCATATAAGTTCTATTTTTTCAAAAAGTATCTTTTTACCGCCTTCAGGAGATTTCTCTCTCATGGCTTCGCTAGGCATAATTTTAAAAATGACTTTACAAGAATTATACCCAGCAAACAAACTAAAAGCTAATGTCAATACAAAGGCTGGAATTACAAATTCTCCATAAACTTTAATTTCACTAAGCGGTAAATTGAAATATTGATTATACATTTTTGTTAACCCTACCCCCATGTAGGTTCCCACTACCGATCCTATTAAGCTGCCAATAACAGCAATAATGGTAGAAAAACTCATATAATAAGTAAGCACTTGCATATTTGTAAATCCGAGAGCCTTTAATACTCCAATCTGCACTCTTTGATTTTCTACCATTCTCCCCATCATAATATATATAATAATTGAAGAAACCAAAAAAAATACAATAGGAAAACTGCCTCCCATAGACTTCAATTGCTTTATTTCTTCACTTATCATCTTACTACTTATTTGTTCATCTATATCAATAACGCTTTTCACGCCGTAATTCTTTAAAATCTTTTTTATATCATCTTTCGCTGTTTCTATGATCGTCCCATCAGAGAGCTTAATAGAAATATTATTTACCAATCCCTTAGAATCAAAAATTGCTTCTCCAAAAGATTGTTTTATATAAATTATTCCAAACTTCTTATTATCCGCCATTATCTCGCTTGAATCCTTTAATGTATATACAAATTCAGGACTTTTGGCTGAACCAACAATTTTAAGTTTTACTTTATTTCCATTAATGATTGGATAAATATATTCTCCTAAATTTAAGTTATTGGCCTTTATAAAATCTTCGTCTAGAAGACATTGGTTATTATCATCTTCTGAAAAATATCTTCCTGATTTTATTACAATGTCATTTACAATCTCTCTCTTTGTATCTGGGAGAGTTATGAACCTCAATGTTGCATTTTCTTCTGATATGCTTATGCTGGCATCATTAATTATTCTCTCAGTACTCATTTTTACATATGGTAAACTTTCTATCTTGTCTTTTACACTTGCTGGTGCTTTATAAAGATCCACCCAAATATCAGCTAATCTATATTTTTCGTAATATTGAGTACTTGAATTAGATAGATTTTTAAATACAGAATTTAATGATGTATAAAATGCAACTCCTAAAATAACAATTATTAAAATAGAAATAAACTGGCCTTTTGATTTTTTTAAATCTCTAAGTAAATTTCTAAATAAAATTTTCATTACCATTCTATCCTTTCAGGCGACTCAGGATTTTCATTAATTGTAATTGACTCAACAGTACCACTTTTTACTTTTATAACCCTGTCAGCCATCGCTGCAATCGCTGCATTATGAGTAATTACTACTATTGTCTTATTAGAATTTTTATTAATATCATAGAGTAATTTCAAAATTAACTTTCCTGTAACATAGTCTAACGCTCCAGTAGGTTCATCACACAAAAGCAAAAGTGGATTCTTTACTAAGGCTCTTGCTATAGCCACTCTTTGCTGCTGACCACCTGAGAGCTGGGCTGGAAAGTTTAAAGCTCTATCACTTAATCCAACATCCCTCATAATATCATTAGCATTTAAAGGATTATCACTGAGGGATCGTACTAATTCTACATTTTCAAGAGCTGTGAGATTTGACATTAAGTTATAAAATTGAAACACAAAACCTACTTTTTTTCGTCTGTACATAGTAAGCTCATTATCAGAGTAATTTATTATATTTTCTCCATCTATAATTACTTCACCTGAAGTTGGCCTGTCCATCCCTCCAACCATATTTAAGACAGTACTTTTCCCTGATCCACTGGGACCTAGTACTACAACAAATTCTCCTTCAAGAATTTCAAAACTCATTTTATCAGATGCCTTTACAGTCACCTCTCCCATGTTATATTCTTTTGTAACATCTTTTACTATAACAATAGGATCTTTCATTAAAATCCCCCCACTTCACACTTTTGACCACCAGGTCAATATATTGTTATTATGCTCCCTTTTGACCATGTAGTCAATATATTATCTTAAACAAATACTACTACATTTTTGTATTATGTCCAAAGAAACCTGCTATTGCAACTAATAGCAGGTTTACTAGAATTGTTATTTTTTCAAATTAAATTTATAATTCCATAAAAGATGCAATTATAGGTCTATAATATTAGTCTATAGACTCGTAGCATAACGAGGCCTGAGATTCTAATACGCTGCCAATGTGCTTTGCTACTTCCATATGAATTGGATGAACCAAATATGCTTCTAGGTCTTCTAAGGAATCATATTTAGTAATTAGCATTAAATCATAACTTCCTTTACGTATATCAATCTCTACTCTTAAATCACGAAGCGTTTCAATGCCTCCCTTCATACTTATAAGCTTATTCTTGGCTTCTTCAATATTGTTTTTACTTCTCTCTTTTAATTTTATGAATAAATTATTTGTAATCATTTCTATCCCTCCGAGTTTCTATGTACCAAATACAACCTTCAAGCATTATTTGCATACATTTAGTTTCACTAGTATTCCCACTTTTCCAACGCTTAACAAGATCAGGTTTATAAATTACAGGTCGGCACAATTCAAAATATTCATAGAAAAACTTTAAATTTTTAATTTTCTCTACTTTTCGAGGTAAATGATAGTGTTAGAAACTTCACATCCATTTACTAACAGTACAATTTTATGATCCCCTTCATAGTGACGGCGTGTAGTGAGATTCTTCCAACTATGAGTTCTAGCTCCAGTAATATGCTCGCCACCTAGCACCGTCTTATCAGACAATAAAAATAATTTACGCGAAACATTTCCTCTCGCCTTCACAAAATCAATTCCATACTCAATCCTTATATGTACATGCTCCCCATTTCGAACATAAACTTCGTATGTAAAAGTAGAATTTTCTCCTATTTGTACTGTTTTTAGATCTACGGACAAATTAGCACTAGTTATAATGGAATTACCTTTGACATCTCCATATCCAAATAATCTCATAACTTCTGGAGCAGCTTTACGAATTAATGTCCTAGCTCCATGTCTTAGTATCCAATCTGTATAAGGATTTTTGCCTTTCCATTTTTTTATTATTTCTATAATTGTTTCTGGATTGTCTTTAGAAATATCATTTAAATTATTAGCGACACTCTTACGAACATAAACTGATAGATCTTCTCTTAATTGTTCCAAGATAGAAATCACTGGTTTGGGGTTTTTTTTAAATACAGGAATTCCTTCGCCCCACGGAAGACGTGGGCGACATCCCTCGCTTGCTAATCTTCTTACGTGTTCATTATCACTTTTAGACCATTTAAGCATTTGGTTTATCATACGTTCCGGATCAGCTATTATAAAAGGTCTAACCGCAAATTCAGAAGAAGATCTCATTGTAAAACGTTCTATTGCTTTCATTGAAATATTCCAATGCTCATTCCCTATGCCATATAATGCTACAAAATCAGGAAAGAACAGATACGGAAATCCGATACATTCTTCGTCAATTGAAAATAACACGGCTAAAGCATCTTCATATTTTTCCGGCAAATATCTTCCGAGTGTTTCAGAAATTCTTCTAATCCTTTCTTTCAACTTAAGTTCCTGCCATTTATTATCCATAACATCATCTACAAATCCTTTTTCATCAAAAATATTGTAAGCTGATTGCACCTTCCTTGCAAAACTCTCTAAAAATTCTTTACTATATATATCCTTTAACGCATCAGCCATAAATTTCTCCTTTTTAATAATTTATTGTTATTATCTATTATAATCTATATAATTTGACTACGTTATGTCATATTAAAATAAAAATTAGGGTTTGTGATTAAACCCTAATTTCTATTTTAATATATTTATTTTTAGTTATCTAAGTTTTACTCAAAACATTTCCTTGAATAATCTATTCTCTTTTATATCTTGTGTTACCTTAACAATATTGCTAGTATCTCCAATTAAAATAGCTCCACATAAACGATTATTTGCAAAATAGTATTTTGTATATGTTTTTTTAACTGGATCTTTAAATTCTACTGTTTTATATTGAATTTCTGGATTTTTGCCATTATCTCCAATTGCATACAATGAAGTATTAGCTCCATTAAATGTTAATGCTGCATCTACTGTTTCATAAACTAATGAATCACCTGCTGCATTAGCACCTGCTACTTTTCCCATTTCTAAAGCTTGAGGCCATATTCCATAGTTTATTTCATTATATTCTGCACAGTCTCCACATGCATAAATATCAGAAATATTAGTTTCCATTTTTTCATTTACAATTATTGCTCTATTAATATTAATTCCTGCTTCTTGAGCAATATTAGAGTTAGGAATAATTCCGCAAGATATAACAACTAAATCTGCTGCAATGACTTCTCCTCCATTAATTCTAACTCCAGTAACTGAATTTTCGCCTTCTATTTCATCAATTTTTACGCCTAATTTTACATCAATTCCTGTACCTTTAATTATTTCTTCTAGGAATTTTCCACCTTCATAATCTAATTGACGTCCCATCAATGTATCTGCAAGCTCTAATACGGTAACTTTGCATTTTGCTTTTGTTAGTTCCCATGCCGCTTCAAGACCAAGAACTCCTCCACCTATTACAACAACGTTCTTTACTTTTGGTAACAATTCTGTAATTTTATCTGTATCAGAAATCCTACGGATTGATATAACCTCTTTTTTATCTTTTCCTGGAATTGGTGGAACAAAACACTCAGCTCCTAATGCATAAATACATTTATCATATTTTAATCTAATTCCATCTTTAAAAAGTGCTTCTTTTTCCTTTGTATTAATCTTAACTAATTCCCTATCAAGTACATTTGTGATATTATTTTCTTTATACCACTCTTCATCATGTACCGCGATTTGCTTAGAATTAAATTTAGCTATCATTGATTTTGTTAACATTGGACGATTATATCCAAGGACATTTTCATTGGAAACTAAAACTATTGAGCATGTCTCATTTCTTTCCCTTATAGCTGTCGCGGCACTAATACCGGCTGCACCGTTTCCAAGAATCAAATATATTTCATTTGTATTTTTCTTGTAATCAGAATCATCTACTTCTACTGGTATGAAATTTTCCTTTCCAACACCACAAACTGGACATATTTCAAGAGTAGAATCAAATATTTCACCACATACTAAACATTTTACTAATGTTCTTTTTGCAGATTTCTTCTTTGGATTTTCTTTATTTTGCAAAATGCATCCGAAATTATATCCATAATCATAAGCCTCACTTAATTCACTGTTACTAGGTTTAAATTTAATACGGAATCCATCATCAACAACCTTCAATTTAAGTTGTTTTAATCTTTCTATAATATGAGGAACACCTTCTCCACTCCAACCATAGCTTCCAAAAGCACTAGCAAGTTTTCCTCCATGGGTTCTAGCAAACATTTTTATAGTCAATTCCCAAATTGGTTCTAACGCTTCTCCAACAATAGTAGGTGTGCCAAATAAAATACCATCTGCAAATGCTAACTCCTCAATAACCTTTGCTTTATCTTCTTCAACTAAATCATAAGATCTTACATCTATATCTCCACTATCCTTAATTCCTTCAGTTATCCTATTTGCTAATTCTTTAGTATACCCATAAGCACTAACATAAGGTATAATTACTGTTTTTCTTGGATTTGGATTAGCTACAGTACACCATTTTTTATATAGTTCTATAATTTCATCTATTCTACAATCTATAACTGGACCATGTCCTGTACATATCATATTTATATCTAAATCTTTAATTCTATCTAAAGCCTTAGTCATAAATGGATTTTTAAAAGGTCCTATAATACAATCAAAATAATACTTAGTAGCTCTTAAATACCCTTCGTTATCTGTAACTTTACTTAATAATACTTCATCAAAACTATAGTGAGAACCAAAAGAATCGCAAGTAACTAAGGTTTTATCTTCCTCAATATATGTATACATTGTATCAGGCCAATGCAAGTTTGGTAAAAGCATAAAACGTAAAGTTTTATCCCCTAATTCTAAAATATCGTTTTCCTTTACTGCTATACTATAAAAATCACGATTAACAATATTCTTCAAGAAGCTTATAGCAACTTGAGTTCCAACAATTTTGATATTAGGGTTTATTTCGATTAGTTTTTCTATACTTCCTGCATGGTCAGGCTCTGTATGATTTACTACAATATAATCAATCTCTTTAATATCAACTAATTTATTTAATGCTTTCAAATATCCATCAAAGAATTTAACCTTTGCAGTTTCAAATAATACAGTTTTTTCACTTGTCTTAAGTAAATAAGAATTATATGATGTCCCAAATTCTGTTTCCATGACTATATCAAATACTCTTAAACCAGGATCTAATACTCCTGTCCAATAGAAATTCTTTTTTAATTCTAATATCTCCATATAAAATTCCTCCCTATAATTTTCATCTATATGAAAATATTATACATTGTTTTATTCTAGATAAACAACATGTAACTTAGATTTATGTGATGACTTAACGAAATAAGTAACATATTATGTTTCGGTTTCTAGAAATTTTGCTGGATGATTATAAAGAAAATCATAAATTTGTACCTGGAACTCCAATTGCTGAACATGCATATATTATACTCATTATTAAGCTCCTTTTTTTAGAATCATAGTTACCCATTCATTAGTTTTAGTACTCTTAAAAAGATTATATCCTTGGACTTCAAGTTCCTGAAGTACCTTGTCACTGCTCCATTCCACTAATCCAGATACAAATAACGTTCCATTATCTTTTATGACATTATTAATAAGCTCCATAGATGATAATGTTTCCTCTCCTCCTATATTAATGAATACTACATCGAATGTGTCATTAACACCTGAATTCTTAGAAGTAACATCTGCAACAACAACTTCTATATTTTCAATATTGTTAAGGCGTGCATTATGTAAAACCTCGGCAGTTACATTTCTTATGTCCAGCGCCACTATATGTTCTGCATTTCTTAATCCAGCAGCTATACTTAATATCCCTGATCCTGTGCCTAAATCAAGTATAGTTTCCCTTGAAAAATCCTCTTCTAATATGTACCTAAGTAAATCCTGTGTTGTTTCATGTAACCCTGTACCAAAAGATCCTTGAGATTCAAAATTAATTTTCATCTTATTATCATCAACTATTGCATTAGGTTCAGCAATTATCCATCCATTTTTTAAATCAACAGGCTCAAAAGGCTGTTGCCAATTATCGTATTTCAATTCAGATAAAGTTATATTCTCTTCTACGCCTATGGTTTCTTTAATTTTATCAATATACTCATTGCATTCTTCTATACTTTCACTTTCAGGATATACCTTTAAGTTAACAAATTCATTTTCTTTTTCATAAAATCCATACCCATTAGAATCAACAGTTACCTGATAAGGTGCATCATAATAAGTTGAAACTAAACCTATTGTTATAAGCTTATCTAATACAATTTCAATTTCAGAATAATTTACTGGAAATGATATTTCAAACATAACTTCACCTCTATAATTTTTATTTTAAATACAATTAAAATTAGGACTTATAATATAAGTCCTAATTTAAGTAATTATAGTTACTAATTCTTATTTAGATTTTCTTTATTAAGAAGAATACATCCAAAATTATAGCCATAATCATAAGCCTCAGTTAATTCACTATCGCTTGGTTTAAATTTAACTCTGAATCCTTCATCAACAACCTTCATTCTAAGTTGTTTTAGTCTTTCTATAATATGAGGAACACCTTCTCCGCTCCATCCATAGCTTCCAAAAGCACTTGCAAGTTTATTAGCATGAGTTCTTGAAAAGATGGAAGTAGTTAAATCCCAAATTGGTTTTAATGCTTCACCTACTATTGTTGGAGTACCAAATAAAATACCATCTGCAAATTCAAGTTCTTCAAGTACTTTTACTTGATCAGACTCTACCATATCGTAAGTTCTAACATCTACATCTCCACTAGCCTTAATTCCTTCAGCTATCTTGAATGCTAATTCCTTAGTATATCCATAAGCACTTACATATGGAATGATAACAGTCTTTCTTGGATTTGGATTAGGAACGTTGGACCATTTCTTATAATATTCCATAATTTCATCTATCCTGCTGTCAATTACTGGACCATGTCCTGTACAAATCATATCAATTTCTAAATCTTTAATTCTATCTAAAGCTTTCATCATAAATGGATTTTTGAAAGGCCCAATAATACAATCAAAATAATACTTAAGAGCTCTTAAATATCCATCATTATCTTCAAGCTTACTTAATAAAATTCCATCAAAACTATAGTGAGCACCAAAAGAGTCACATGTAACTAATGTTTTATCTTCTTCAATATATGTATACATTGTATCAGGCCAATGTAAATTTGGTACTGACATGAAACGTAAAGTCCTATCACCTAAATCTAAAGTTTCATTTTCCTTTACTATTCTATTTTTAAAATCTTTATTTACTATATTCTTTAAGAATCCAATAGCAACCTGACTTCCAATAATCTCGATATTTGGATTTATTTCAATAAGCTTTTCTATGCTTCCTGCATGATCTGGCTCAGTATGATTTACTACAATATAATCAATATCTTTTATATCAACTAATTGATTTAATGCCTTTAAATATCCATCAAAGAATTTTACCTTTGCTGTTTCAAATAACACTGTCTTTTCACTTGTTTTAAGTAAATATGAATTATAAGAACTTCCAAATTCTGTTTCCATTATAATATCAAATACTCTTAAATTAGCATCTAATACTCCTGTCCAGTATAAATTCTTTTTTAGCTCCAATATTTCCATCTAAAATCCCTCCTAGTATAATTAATCCACATAAAAATATTATACATCTTTTTAGCATAAACAGGTTAAATTTTTCACAAAAACATTTAATAATTTACTATCTTCTTAGATTATAAACCTATTTCTCATTTGGTTGAGTTCTTCTGCCATAGCTGATATTTCATCAGACATCTTTGTCACAAATTCTACATCTTCATAACACTGCCACTCGTAAATTTCATAGGTTCAAATTGTGAATCAACATTTTCTAGTATAAAGTTTAACATATCTTTGCCATTATCTGAAAGATTTTTTAAACGCCTCTTGCACTCTTACAATTGTATCTTGAATATTAACTACTACTCGTGGAGACTTCATAGTATCAGCCATTACTTTTATATTCTCTACTTATTCTTCCATCTTCAATTGCTTTTAATCCTTTTTTCTTCAATAACTATTTTAATATTTTCTGCTTTTTTGTAAGTTCCTCAACTGTTCTTGATAGTTTTTCACTTAATGAATTCATATCTTGTGACTTTTCTAATATTTGTTTTATATAAAGAAAATGTTTGATTTCCCAGTCTATTAAATGAAGTTTTATCATTATAAACTATTGAAATCGATAGTTTATTACATTATGTATGCTTTTTAACTTAACTTTTACATAATAATATAATGTGAAAGCTCTTTATAAAAACAAGCCCCCCAAAAAAGAGGAGCTTGTTTATTAATTAACTACTTATATTCTAATAAAATACTTTCTTCCGCTTTCATAACTTTTCCAATATGAAAGTTTAAGACTTCATGTTCATTGGAGTTCGTAATGATAAGCATCGTAATATCATCTATTGATTTTTCTTTTAGTGACTCCTTGTTAAACTCTAGAAGAAGGTCACCTTTTTTTACTCGTTTTTCTTCCTCGCAGTGCAAAATGAATCCTTCCCCTTTTAAATGTACTGTATCAAGTCCAACATGTATGAGAATTTCCATATTATCATTTGTTTTAATTCCTATTGCATGCTTACTTTCTTTCATTATCGTAACAATATTTCCATCGCATGGTGAAAAAATTTTATTGTCATTCAGCTTAATTGCTATACCTTCCCCCATCATCTTCTGTGAAAATACTTCATCCTGTACATCTTTTAAATCTACACTTATACCATTGGCAAAGGCATACAACATTTTATTCTTTTTTTTATTAAATATATTAAACATAGATTCACCTATTTAAAATCTGGCCAATATTCTTTATTAGCCTCAATCATATCATCTAGAATCTGTTTTGCTACAAATGCAGATGGAATTGTTTTGTTCATAGTAAATGCCATAAGTGCTTTTTCATATGAGCCTTCAATAGCAGCCTCAACTACTAGTTTTTCTGATGCTTCTTGTTGCTCAATTATCCCTTTATAAAAAGTTGGGATTTCCCCTACACGTATCGGATCTGGTCCATCTTTAGTTATATATGCAGGTACTTCTACCATAGCATCATCAGGTAAGTTTTTTATTGCCCCATTATTTTCTACCATAACTAAGTGTCTCTTTCTTGAATCAAAAGCTAAGCTCATAGCAACTTCAACAATAAATTCTCCATGCACTCCAGTAAAGAATTGTGTAAGATCTATTTGCCCTGTAGCATTATATTGATCTACAGCGTCAAATATCTTCTTTTCTCTTCCTTCCATTACTTCATTAGCTCTAGTATGATCTTTATTTGCTTCCTTTACAATTCTATCTCCTAAAAGATAATACTGCATATACGTGTTTGGAAGATATTTAGGGAACATTTGCATTATATGTTTAGCATTTTCAAATGTATGAAGCCATGATGCATCATTATGTCTTACTTCACTTCTTGAATCTGGAGGAATATAACCATGTTCCTTTACATATGCTTTTAACTCATCAGTTTTGTCTTCACCGTTGACCCTAATTTTTGTAAACCACCCAAAGTGATTTAATCCAAAATAATCTGCTTCTATATCATGTCTATCACAATCTAAGATATTAGCCATATTTCTCATAATTGCAACTGGCATATCGCATATATTTAAAATCCTTGCATTTGGTCTTATTTTATACATAGCTTTTGCTACAATAGCTGCTGGATTAGAATAATTAACAATCCAATAATTTTTATTTGCATATTTTTCACAGAAATCTATCATTTCCACCATAGGATATATTGTTCTTAATCCATATGCTAATCCTCCAGGACCACATGTTTCTTGACCAACCACATCATATTTTAGTGGAATTTTTTCGTCTTGTTCTCTCATCTTATATAATCCGACACGCATTTGAGCAAAAACAAAATCTGCATCTTTAAATCCTTCTTCTGGATCAGTTGTAAGAATAAGTTTTACCTCTGGATCAAACATTTCTACTACTTTCTTTACTATCACTCCTACTTTATTTTGACGTTCCTCATTTATATCATATAATCTTAATTCTGATATTTTAAAATCCTCTTTCTTCGAAAGTAAACTCTTTACAATCCCTGGTGTATATGTGCTTCCTCCGCCTACTATTACTAATTTAAATTTTTTCATTCTAATAATTCCTCCTTGATTTTATTCTACTCTGTCTAATGCTTCATCTACTATTGTTCTAATTTTATTAATTGAAAGGCCATATACAACTTGTATATTATTTCCCTTTTTCACAACACCTGCTGCACCTGTTCCTTTTAAAGCTTCTTCATCAATTAAGCTATTATCTACAACATCTACTCTAAGCCTTGAAAAACAATTTTCTACTGTTACTATATTTGCTTTTCCACCTAATGCTTTAATTATTGTTAACGCTTTTTCATCATCGTTATTAGCTTTACTATTATTTTTATTTGCTGATTTCATATCTTGCTTAACTTTTGCTGCATTTTCATTTAAATCAATTACAGCATCTGTATCATTTTCTTCTCTTCCAGGTGTTCTTAAATTCATCTTCTCAATCATAAATCTGAATACTAGGAAAATCACAACTATTTCAACTAATCCTACTAATATATATACAGGCCAATGAGTTTTGCCTATACCCGCTGGCAAGTTTATTACTAGAAAATCTAATATTCCATTAGTTGCACATACTCTTACATTTAATAGGTATACAAACATTTGGAATAATCCATCAATCACTGAATAAACAAACCATAATAATGGTGCCGCAAAAATAAATGTAAATTCTAATGGTTCTGTAATACCTGCAATTACTGCTGTTAATGTTGATGGTATTAATTGTGCTTTTAAATTACTACGCTTTGCTTTTTTAGCAGTGAAGTAAAATGCTAAGGCAACTCCAATCACACCAAAAGTTTTAACTAATCCATATGTTAAAAATCTTGCTGACTCAGGCATAATAGAGATTGTTGAATCATTAAGCAATGCTAAGAAAACTGGTTTTGCTCCAATTACATTTTGGCCATTTATTATCATCTGATCACCAACTGCTGAATATAAGAATGGAGACCAAATTAAATGATGTAAGCCTGTTGGAACTAAGAATCTATTTAAAAATCCATAAACAAATACTCCAGCTGCCCCTGCAGAACTCATAAATCCAGTAAGAGCTGTAATTCCAGCAGCTATTGTAGGCCATACATATGTAGTACCAATACTTAATATAGCTACTACAGGAATCATGATAACGAATACAAATTTGCTATTACCATACGGAGCCATAGCTCCACCAAATTCTTTATCTATATATTTATTATGAACTATAGCTACTAGCACACCTAGAATCATTCCTAGAAATACTCCCATATCTGTCACATGAAATCCTAGTTGGATTGTCTGCCCTGTTCCATATAAAGCTGATGCTGTATCACCTTTAATTATTTTTCCAGATAACTCTAACCACTTACTATTCGCACCTAAAAATAGAATATATGACATAATAGAAATGAATGCTGCTTCCGCTTTTTTCTTCTTTGACATCCCCATCGCTATTCCGACACAAAACAAAATACTCAAGTTACCCATAATAGGTGACAACATTCCGTTAAAGAATTTTCCTGTTACCCAAATAACTCCACCTTCCGCTACGAATGTTTTATTAGTAAAAACTGCTGTCAGTGCAATCAACATACCAACAATAGGTAAGAATAAGACCGGTCCAATCATAGCTTTGGCAAACTTTTGCATACTATTTAAAATCTTATCTTTCATTTAAATATTCCCCTTCACTATTTTATAATTTTCTTTGGGTAATTACCTGAGAATAGAATATCATTATTAATCGACATTGTTAATAGTTTTAGACATTTCAGCAACATGTTGACTCAAAAGTAAACATGTTTACCTTTACATCAAAAAAAGCTATCTCATTAGTTAACCTTGAGATAGCTTTCTATATATTTTATAAATTACTCATTACCTTGTCTAGCAAATATTCCATTACAATCATTACCCTAGCATAAAAATAGTTTGCAGTAAGATTTCTATCATCCAATTCTTTATCATCTAATATCATAAAATTTAATGTTGCTTTCTTAGCCATATGATTCTCTGGCTTGCCAGTAAAGGTTATAATATCTAATTCATTTTTTGATGCATAATCAATCACTTTTGTTATACTTTCTGTTTCCCCACTTTTAGATATTCCAATAACTAAGGCGCCTCCTATTTGATTACTGTCGTATACTCCATAAGAATTTGTTTTAATGCATTTAAACCCAAGCACTAACATCTTTCTCCAAAAGAAATCTGCGATCGAATCAGAGAATCCAGTAGCTGTTATAAAAATTATATCTTCTCTATGTTTAATTAGCATAGAAATGAAATCTTCTATTTTTTTATTTTCAATTTCCGATATGAAGCTAGTAATATCAGAGGTATGTTCTTGATTGTTTTGATGATTTTTTACGATAAAGTTTAAGCGATATATCATATCCACATAGCCTGTATAACCTAGCTTTTTTGATAGCTTTATTATTGTTGCTGCCGATGTATAGTTAATTGTTGCAACATCCCTTACACCTTTAGTTAAAACAGAATCAATATTAGTCAATATGTATTGCAAAACCTGTCTCTCTGTTTCTGAGAGCTTATAATTATCAGCTATTTTATAAATATCAAATTTCATTTATACCTCCACAATTATAAAGCTATTCTAATATACTTATTCTTGGTATTTTAATTCAATTTATTAAGAATAACCATGATAGAATTAATAAATATTATATCTACTTTATTACAAAAATCTTTTTAACGAAAATAGGGTTCACCTAAACATGGACTTACTTATTAATTAGTCATATAAAAATAAAATTCATTCTTTATTTTACTTACTCCATAAATTCTTAGTAAATATAAGAATACTATATATGAGGTTGAATTGATAAATTCACTTCGATTATATCTGAATTAATATCTAAAAAATAACTATGCTTCTCTAAAACTTGTAAATATATTTTTTAATTCTTTAGTTGCCTCAGTAATATTTTTTTGCGCTATAATTGCTGAAACTATTGCAAGACCATCTATCCCCATATTTTCAAAATCTATAACTCTATCTTTATTTATTCCACCTATCACTACTATAGGAATAGATATGTTTTCTCTTATTTTCCTTAATTCTTCCATACTAGTCGGGTTTGCATCTTTCTTTGTTCCCGTTGCATACATAGCCCCAACCCCTATATAATCGGCCCCATCTTCTTGTGCTTTTAGTGCTTGTTCTAATGATCCTGTTGAAACTCCAATTATCTTGTTTTCACCTATAATTTTTCTTACAACAGTGGCTGGCATGTCACTTTGACCAACATGGACTCCTGCAGCACCTACTGCAAGTGCAATATCTAATCTATCATTTATTATTAGTGGAACATTGTGCTTATCAGTAATTTCTTTTACTCTTACAGCTGTATTATAAAAATCAAGAGATGAACAATCTTTTTCCCTTAGCTGAACTAATGTACACCCTCCAAGTATGGATTGTTCTACAGCTTTTTCTAAAGTTTCTGTACTCATTAAATCTCTATCCGTTACGAGATAAATACTATAATCTATTTTAGGTTTCATAAAAATCACCTCCAGATTTTTTTTTATATTTCTGTAGCCTTAGCCATATTCTTAATTACTTCTGAATTTAAATTGCTAATAGCATCTATAATAGCTATATGAAAACTTCCAGTTCCAATTTGTCCTGCCTTTTCAAATGCAATTTCCCCTGCTATTCCCATGGATATAATCCCTGAAACTGCTCCTATGAAATGATCTGATCCTGCGCCACAGAATGCCCCAATTAATGAAGTTGTCATGCAGCCTGTTCCTGTAACATTTGATAACATTTTAGTCCCGTTTTCAAGTATAGCAACTCTTTCTCCATCAGATATAATATCCGTAGCACCTGTAATAGCTACAGTACAATTAAGTTTATTAGCTAGATTCTTTGCAACATCAATTCCTTCATCATTACCTGTTTTTGCATCACTTTCAGATGCATCTACACCTTTAGTTGAGGCTCCCAATCCACTGATAAATTTAATTTCAGACATATTTCCACGTAATACACTTATCTTAACTTCATCTAATATCCTCTTAGTGGTTGCATTTCTAAATTCTGATGCACCTGCTCCCACTGGATCAAAAACAACTGGCATGTTTAATTCATTTGCTTTTTTTCCTGAAGCAATCATAGATTCAATAGTTCTTTCATTCAATGTACCGATATTTATTACAAGTGCAGATGAAATCTTAGTAATATCTGCAGCTTCTTTAATATCATCAGCCATAATTGGCGATGCTCCTATTGCAAGCAAAATATTTGCACAATCATTAACAGTAACATAATTGGTTATATTATGTACAAGGGGTTTCTTATTCCTAACTTCATCTAGTAAATTTCCTATTTTAATTGATATTTCATTATTATCCATAAATACCTTTTAGTAAGAATTTATCTTTTAATCATCCTTACTAAAATACCTCCTTTCAAAATAAACATAAAATTTTATCAAAACAAAACTTATATACTTTCATCTAAAAGCTTACAACAAATTCTTAAAAAATTAAACACATTTTAATATTCATATTAGTATTCTTTGTTAATAAATAACTCTTACCAACCATATAGATTATACAATGAACCTTTATATTTTCCATGCAACCAAACAATACTTATATGTATACCCAATCAAAGAAATTAGATACATATTTGCGGAATAGGCATATGAAAATAAGTTGTTGAAAGTACTTAATGGGAGGATGTTCAACTTTTGCATGTCCCAATGAATATTGGGAACATGCAGAAGTTGATGCATCCTTCCATTTAGTACTTTCCAACGAAATTTTCATTAGCCCTATGGAACAAATATGTATCTAATTTCGTTTTATATACCTGTAAATTTTATTTTTGATCAAAAAGTTCTACTTTATCACCATTTAAAATTCTATTAGTTGTTCTTACTGCGCACATCTTTCCGCACATAGAACAGCTATGCATATCTTCTGGCGGTACACTTTCAAAATATTCTCTAGCCTTCTTACCATCAATAGCAATCTTGAACATCTCTTCCCAATCAAGTTTTTGGCGCGCATCCGCCATTGCATTATCCCTATCTCTCGCTCCTGGAAGTCCATTAGCTAGATCTGCTGCGTGAGCTGCAATTTTTGATGCAATAATTCCCTCTCTAACATCTGATAGATCTGGAAGTCTTAAATGCTCAGCTGGTGTTACATAGCAAAGGAAATTAGCCCCATGTGTTGCTGCAATAGCTCCACCGATAGCAGAAGTAATATGGTCATATCCTGGTGCAATATCTGTAACAAGAGGTCCAAGTACATAGAAAGGTGCACCATGGCATAATCTTTTCTCAATTTGCATATTAGCTGCTATTTCATTCATCGCCATATGCCCTGGTCCTTCTATCATAACTTGTACATCTTTTTCCCAAGCTCTCTTTGTTAATAAACCTAATTCTATAAGTTCGGTAATTTGTCCTGCATCAGTTGAGTCATCAAGACATCCTGGTCTCATTGCATCTCCTAAACTTATTGTTACATCATATTCTCTAAGTATTTCAAGTAGTTCATCATAGTATTCGTAAAATGGGTTTTCATTGCCTGTCATCTCCATCCAAGCAAACAATAAAGATCCTCCTCTAGATACTATATTTAATCTTCTCTTATCCTCTTTAAATAACGCCACTGTCCTTTTATTGATTCCAGCATGAATAGTAACAAAGTCCACTCCCGCTTTAGCATGAGCTAAAACTACATCAAGAAAATCTTTAGCTTTTATATCTAAAAGATCCTTTTCAAGATATCCAATTGCATCATACATTGGAACTGTACCTATCATAGCTGGAGAATAATCAATAAGTTTTTCTCTAAACTCTTGAGTTTTCCCATAATTGCTTAAGTCCATTATAGCTTCGGCACCAAAGTCAATTGCCATTTTCACTTTTTCCATTTCTCTGCAATAGTCAACCGAATCTCCTGAAATTCCTAAGTTTACATTTATTTTAGTTCTTAATCCATCACCAATACCTTCTGGACTAAGAGATTTATGATTAATATTTGCTGGTATAGCAACCTTACCTTCTGCAACGAGTTTCATTAACTTCTCTTCTGAAATTCTTTCTTTTTCAGCTACTATCTTCATTTCTTTAGTAACTATGCCTTTTTTCGCAGCTTCCATTTGTGTTTTATAACTCATTTCTTTTCTCTCCTTAAAAAATATTAACTTAAATGCTGATCTATATTTCTAAGTCTCGAGTATCTAAGTTGTCATAATTTATATAGATATTTCCCGATAAATATCTTAGATTCTTTTTATTTGATATCAATTCCCGCTTTCTTATAGAGCTCATAAAAATGATTAGTCGGACCTACACCTTTTCCAAGTTCAAACCCATGTTCAATGGCACAAGTTATATATCTCTTTCCACTTCTAACAGCTTCTTCTACGGTCATATTTTTAGCTAAATTGGCAGCTATAGTAGATGATAAAGTGCAACCTGTTCCGTGAGTATGTTTGGTATCAATTCTTTCTTGCTTCAAAATTACAAAGTCTTTTCCATCAAATAATAAATCCGTTGCTTCACCTTCTAGGTGTCCGCCTTTAACCAAAACAGCTTTTGGGCCTAATTCTTTAAGTTTTAAAGCTGCTTCTTTCATCTCTTCTAGAGTTTCTATTTTTATCCCTAATATTTCTTCTGCTTCTGGTAAATTTGGAGTGATTAGTGTTGCAAGTGGAAATAGTTCCTTAATCAAAGTATCCTTTGCATCTCTTGATAATAAATTAAATCCACTTTTAGAGATCATAACAGGATCTAAAACAATTACTGGTAAATCTTCAACTTTTCTTAATGCTTTAGCTATAGCTTGTATAGACTCAATTTTAGAAACCATTCCTATCTTAATCGCGTCTACTCTTATATCCTCAAAAATAACATTTATTTGTGCTTCAATCATCTCAGGATTTATATCTTGAATTCCAAACACAC
>Ga0209281_1001158_pt1 | contig 18416 bp, 10 predicted proteins | sample MedtruBG_FD_187514 | JGI IMG/M metagenome (GOLD analysis project Ga0209281, IMG submission 187514) | Root nodule microbial communities of legume samples collected from California, USA - Medicago truncatula BG (SPAdes) (version 2) | ecosystem: Host-associated > Plants > Roots > Nodule | place... | reverse complement strand
GATGAACACCGATTCTGGGTATGAGGCCAAATCGTGGTACTTTCCGCCGGAATACGCGTTCACGCAAAACCAGAATCAGCGTTCACGTTCCGCCAGAATGACCGTTCACGCCAGGCCAGAATACGCAGCAATAACCCCGGGTGTTATCCAGAGAGTCAGGCTGCCGCGTTACTTCAGGCGGGCTTCGTATTGTGTCAGTTGGTGACCCTTTCTGGCGTTGTGTTTATGCGACATCCTTAACATATCTCAGAATGGGCAGGTGTTGATTCGACCCATTTAGCCATCTATGCACCAACACCCACTGATGCCGTTCAAGTTGGAGGCGTCCATTTCATAAGAGCCGCATTAACAGTAAACGTCATTGGAACTACAGCCAGCTGGCCAGAGCAACGAATATATCAGCATTCAGCATCAGCGTCTCATACACGCTGATGCTATGTGCTTTCAGGGCTGCAACTATCGGACAATATTTGTATCAATAGCTTGATAGAAAGCATTGCCAGTATCGGCAATATCCCACACAGCCAGAATTACGTGGTAACCGGTATGTCCTGCCGGAACAACGCATGAATGGCTCACTGATGAGCCGGGGAGATTTTCATTTCCATTAATTTGACAAAAAGGAGTCAGTTCGAAGGCACCACGACTTAAAGGTTTGGATGAATCCCACCCTTGTTTGGTGATGAAATATCTCCAACTGGTGGTTTTGTGGCGCGCAGTCAGCGTCCAGACGAAGGTATTATTTCCCGGATGTAATGTGACTTTTGACCATCGGGTAGCGGACTGTTGGTTGAGTTCCGGGAAGCGGGAATTACCGCCGCTGGCCAAAACCCCATCAACCGGGCCTGCGGTGGGAAATCCTTTCACCCCCTCCACGCTTTGAGGTTCGTACTGAACAGCACCACAACCCGTATTAATGCCTTTGTTACATAACAAAGAGCGGCTTTCTGGCATGGAAACATAGCCATGGGCCAGAGCCTGCTGTGTTACACCGGTGCAGAGAGACAATGTTATCGCCACACCAAATAATTTACTTGTAATGGTATTCATTTAAAAATCCTTATCTAAAAATGTATTCTGAGTGTTAATGTCAACGTCAGGCATCTATCATAAACGTGCGGAGTCTATTGCCACACAACACGGTGAAAAGTATATTTATTCCAACCTCTCATGATGCATGACATGCATTTAATATCTCAATGCTTTATGTCTGGATGTGTTTTTTAATTTAGAACCTCCTTGTGACTTAATGACTTGATTGATTTACAGTGTCGTTCTCATAGTGATATATAAAAAACTCTTTTCTCTCCACATGAGAAGCATCCCATCCGTTGCAAGTAGTAGCTGCATCCTCCGCATCTTATTTCCTGTAGCGTTGAAATAATTTGATATATCGCGCCTCATCATGTATGGCGTGGGGATATAAACATTTAGAATGACTTTATGGTTTAGAGTGTAGAGGGCAAAATTGTGCTCTGGCTAATTAATTAAATATCCGTGATGTTATTTTTTTTGATTATAAAAATTAAATCTGGGTGTGAAATTATTATTTATAATACTATGGGTGACTGGAGGGCTCCTTCTCTGGTACAGGCCATATTCAGCGACTCTTTTTCGGCCCAACCCCCGTTCTCCTACGCGAAGTCGGATACCCCCCCCGGCAGCCCAGACGTCGTCCTTCCGCATTCCCGAGGCACAGGTCAGCCAGCAGGTGAGGAACAGATTCTCAGCACGGGGTGTACCGACGGTGCCACCCTGCCGGACCAGTGAGAAAACAACGGAGGTGCAGAACGTCAGATAAGAGAGTGCTGCGACGGTGTTCCAGGCTAATTCTGCGTCCATGTATTCTGACAAGGGTTGTCCTGGCGAAGGATTAATGGCAGATTTGCGCGAGGTCGTCGCCATCAGGCCGGTCATTTTTATCTCCATGCTGCTGTCAATACCGTTTTGCAGCATGGTACGGGCAATTTTCAGCATCGCTTCCCGTTCGCCCTTTTCTATACCGCATTGTTCACCAAACTGAATACCTTCTATACGACCCGGCTCAATGTCCTTCTGTTCGGGCTGTTGTGTGACGGTCATCTTCAACATCACTGCAAACGCGGATCACGGTCATTTTAGACACGCCTGACAGGTAGGCAGTTTTGCACAGGGATTTTCCGTGGCCCAGCCGGAGGGGGCGTATTAATTTGTGTTTCTACGCATCGGCCACCCTGCCCCGATATTTACCTTCGATCTTTGTCTTTCTTAACCCTTCCGCCTGTCGGCGGTGGCACAGAAAACCAACAGCGAAAAAAGCTTAGCGAGCATTGAACGGCGGCGATATGATCGATGCAATGAAGATATTGCAGTCAAGTTCTGCAGGCGTAATGTCCTGATTCATTCATGGCTGATCATATCCGGCTAAAGAGGGTTGTTACTTGACCGAGGGATCCCCACTGGCATTGCTGTCTTCATAGCTCGCCGGGTTATTCCCTTTATCCTTGAAGACGCAGGAAACGGTCTACGTCCCCTATGCGCAGAATAATTGCGGGACTCGATGATTTCTTTAACGATCTCGGGCGTCGAATCCATTTTTTGATAAGGAAATTGAAACCGTATTCAGGCAATCAGAAACCTGTCAGCGTATCGCCAAAGTTAAAGGCATTGTCCCTAAAACAGGCACGCCCGTTGTTGTTCTTGGCAAAGAAACTGAATTTAAGCATGGTCGTCACATTGCTGCATGGCCTGGTCTGGTTCCACGCCAGCACCCGAGTGATAGCAGGCAGGTACTGATGAATATGACGAAAAAATCGACAAGCATCTGCGGACACTTCTTATTCATGGTGCCCGCGCTGACGTCAGGGTGCCACGAATAACAATAATGGATATATGAGTCAGTAGGTTAAACAGTTAAAGGAACGGCGCAAATTTAATAAATGGACCGAACGGCCGCTAACAAAAACGTGAGAATAATCTGGTTGATGCTGAGAAATGAGACCGGGTATCAGGCAGTAGGAAGTTAACATCCTGCCAGCAGAAGTTGCAACGTACTCAGGGGATGGCGTACACAGTACGGTCTGCCTCAGGGCAAAGACAATCTGCTCTTCGTTGAATTGTGATTTTTTCAACGGCACCACCTCCGCTCAGGGAGTGTAGATCATGCCGTAATTCGGTTTCATGATTGTGGAGGATTCAAGGACTGGGTTACTCAGGAACCCGCTTATTTTAAGCGGATTCCTGAGTAACCACCGTCGTTTTAATGCTGACTGACCATAGGAGATAAGTGTTTATGCAATTTTGTAGTCATTCATTAAAATGAGTACTTAATGCCCACCATGGCCGCCGTGTTGCTGTAGCCTTTGTCTCCCAGCTGCTGCCCCACGTTACCCCACAGCGCTGTCTGGCGGCTCAACTGCCCTTCCACACCGAGTTTTACTTCCCCGACATTGACAGCCCCGGCCTGCTCCAGCGATACGCCATTCATCACCACGCCATTACGCTTCGTGTTATGCAGCCAGTTGACTTCCACGAACGGCTGGAAATTTCGGTCTTTTCCGCTATCCATCTGATTATGCCCCCGCAGGAAAGCTCTGGCACCCAGGCGGGTCTGGACGTTGTTCTCGCCCTCAGCGCTCACCCTCGTGCCGTTCGCCTCGGTCACATCACCGGATTTCACCCCCATCCAGGTCACCTGAGCCTGGGGCTCAATAAAGTACGCTGTACGGTTAGCCTGTGGTCCGGACTCCCCCAGCGCGAAGGTGTAGCCGGTCTCCACGGACGCCGTCAGCCCTTTTGATTTGTAGCTCTCCTCGCTGATGCCCTCGCCGTTGACGTGATTGTTAAACCAGCTGTACATCAGCTGGCCATCCACCCAGGCGCCGGTGTCAGCCTGGTCATTCTGATACCAGGTGCCGTACATGCCCACACTGTAACCGTCCACTGAGCCCTTTGAACCATGGCCGGATACCGTGGAATGGGTGTTGTTGTGGTTATTACCATAGCCCGCCATTACGCCAAGATGAAAGCGGTCCCGGTCATTGCTGCTCCACTGGGTCAGGTCCCCCCCCAGTTGGGCGACGTATGTATTGCCTGTGGTACGCAACTGGCCGGAGCCGTCGTGGAACTGATTGTGCACCCCCACCTGACGCAGCCAGAGACTGGATACGCTGCCGTCAGTGTTGAGGGTATTCATATAACGGTTTTCACCGGCACGGTCGTGCAGGGTGGTCAGGAACATAGAAGAGGCCGCCTGGTTGGCGATGTAAGAGCCCGCTTCAGGCCGGACAACGTGATTGGGGGGAACGGGTGGCACTGGCTCCGGTGAAAGCCGGCTGTCCAGATACCAGCTGTTGCCGTGCGCGTTCAGGGTGTAATCGTAGGCCCCGGCGACGATACGCCCCTGCTGTTTAAATGCACCCGCTGCAGAGGTTCCGTCCACCTCGATGAGTTTAATCCCGTCAAGGGTCTGTGCGCCGGTGCCCCCGGCGTTGGTGACAGAGACATTCGTCGTCCCGGCGGCATTGCCTTTCACCACCAGTTTGTCGGTGAACGAACTGTCCCCGGCCAGCGCACTGTTGAACAGCAGTGTACCGCCGTTGCCGGTATAGTTGCCATTGACCGTCAGTATATTGCGGGCTGCGCTGCTCGCGCTGCTCAGTTGAACTGTCCCACTGTTGCTGAGGTTACCGACGGAAGAGTCTCCTGTCACGGCCCAGTTTCCTCCGGAAGTGGTGGAGAGCGAGGTCAGACCCGTGGCTCCCCCTGTCCAGCTAGCGTTATTCGTCAGGATAACATTCGTGATACCCCGGTTATTCATCGCCCCACTGACCCGGGCATTATCGATAGTGAGTGCTGTCTGACTCCCGGCATCCCCGCCAAACAGTACACCATTCTTGCCCTGAAGCTGGGTACCTGAATTCAGGGTGATGTTAGCCCGCGCTCCCGCATTAACGTGAAGGGCATCGCCACCGCCAGATACAACGGTGTGGTTTAATGTAATCGTCGACAGCCCCGGACTTCCGTTACCGGAGGCTGCGTTCACGCCATTATCGTTATCCACTAAAATACCGTACTTCCCACCTGAAACTGTTGAGTCTGAAACAGTAATGTTTGCGGTCGATGCACCATACGTCTGGCTTGAGATGCCGACGCTGTTGCTCCCTCTGGCCGTAATAACGGCACCACTGGAGATATTGACCGTGGAAGCTCCTGTGTTTTTGGCTATTGCGCTATTATCGGCAGACCCAATAATGTTGATGCCGGCACCATACTGTCCCTGGTTTAGTTCGGGGTGTGCTCCACCGACGAGTGAAGTCACAGAGCCTCCAGATATCGTCAGCTTGCTTCCACCTGTAACAAATACACCATCAGTACTACCTGTAATAGAGGCATTAACTGCCGTGACTGTCGAATCATAATACAACCCGACACCAGCCGCTTCGCCCTCAACTGTCGAACCATTAAGCGTAGCCTGTGAGTTATCAATCAGACTGATAGCCTCTGAGTAAACATTGCCAGTCCCTTTGATCAGTGAACGACTGCTGAATGTCGCCTGGGCATTTCCCTGAAGGTCTATAGCTGCTGGTGCCGCAGGATCTGCTGTAATATTGACATTATCAAAATTACCAATAGAGTGCTGAGACAATAATACTGTACCTGTCTGAGTTACCGGGGTTGATGCACCAGTACCCATCTGGAGCTGGGTTGTGTCGCTGAACGCCGTGATGCCTACGATGGCTGCGCCTCCATCAACAATTACTGTTGCATTGTTATATGCATCCAGTACATGGTCGGCAATCGTCGGTGATGACCCCAATAGTGTTCCAGGACTTATGGTTAGTTGACCGTTATTGTTGACTTCGTAGATATCACTTGAGTGATCGCCAGATATGGTTTGTTGATCGGAAATAGTGTAATTGGCCCCATATGCCTGTCCGATACAAGAAATGCCAATAATTGTATTAATAACAATTATTGGCGTTTTCTTTTTCTTCCTAAAAAACTCCGTGTTTTTTTTCATTGCATATGCTCCATGTTTAACTACAAGATGGGGGATGTTACTAAGTGCATACTATGCTCACCTGAACATTGGTATCAGCATAACTCATTTCAAATAAAGTCCGTGCTATCACACCCGATTTTTCAGATATTTCGACTTCTATCGTCTTACCCGGAAGGCGCTGGACCCACTACCTCACCGACGGTGACAGTAGTCAACGCGCCTTCTATTTTTGGCATTTGAAATGCTGCCATATAAACGCGAAACACGGTCATGCAGGTTTTTTGCCTACGGCGAGGTACCGTGCATCGACATCGCTCAGGCTTTGATAACACTTTAACATCTTAATATTCTGACTAATGCTAAACATCGTTTCTATACTACAACAATTATTTTAAGAACGGTGCGGTGAGCATCAATGTATAAGGCTAGCCTATTTTAAAAAAATAGCCATATCTGTTTTTTCAGGAAGAGGTAAAACTAACCGAATTCGTCGTATGGTTTGAGATTGAGCTAATTCATTAGCTATGAGGCGTTACACAATATAATAATGCACAATCATCAGTGCCGTTTAATGTGGTGACTATTAAAACGTTCACCATTTTATAGAAACCGTCATCCCACTCCCCGAAGGCAAACATGGGCTGGCAAAAAGTATAGTATTTTTAGGCACATTTATTTAGTCTGTACCCGGCTGGACAGGATACTGCTCGATGAAGCGTAATGCTGTCATACGATCGCACCGTCCGCAGGCGTTTTCCCCGTACCGTGTGGATAAAGAAAACCCTGATAGCCAAAGGAATAAGATATCAGGGCAGGATACAGCGGGGCATCTGTTTACGCCCCACTTTTTATCAGCATCTACTATTATTACAGGTTAACGTTGTGGGAATTTGATTTTAACTGCTGGTCCCCAGATTGCAGCGGCAGGGACGTAAGCCATCTGACCACTGGTATCATAACTCACCTCAAAATAGGCTTGTTTCACTTCAAAATTAACTACGTCATCATGGGTGATGACCAGTTTATTGTCTTTTAGTGACACTTGACCATCAGCATCTGAGAGAAGAGTAACTTCATCATTCCAGGCCATTTTCACTCCGTTATAAACAAAGTACAGTTTCTGGTCGTTTGAATGTGTAGTCAGCTTAATTTTTATCAGAGTTTTGGGGGCACTCACCACGGCGCCTTTTCCTGGATAAACGGTATGACCTTTAGTTTGCAGTTTCAGTTGGTTGTTGTTACTTTCCAGTATTTTTGCAGGCGTTGTTGCAGCAACCACATTGCTAGGAACCACATTATCCGCCAGCGGAAGAATGTGCATCGGAACCTCAGTGGATGTACTCGAGCCCTGGGTTAGGGTTAAAGTGGCTGTCCCGACTGTACTGCCGCCAGCGATGTCAGGCACCGGCTTACCATTGGCACTTGCAACAACCTGCTGTGTAGGCTGAGGTCTGTTGTTTACCACAAATTTCGCCAGAGTCACTTCAGGAGAAGTTGAATTTTTGATATTTACTGTAGCGTCCCCCGCAGCCGCCTCGATTGTCACATCCGGCAGCTTGTTATTTTTTGCCTGGCGAACATCAACGCCTGTGATAGTACCTTTGCCGTCTTTATGGGCATGATTGTTATTTGGGTCATCCTTGGGGGTGATTTTTAGTTTATGCGGCTGAACGTGTACGGTTAACGTCGCCTTTTTTATCCCGGTGGTACGAGCTTCCGCCGTTACAGTGGCATCGGCTTGTTTGCTACCGGCTTTGGCCGGATCTGCCAGCGTCACGGAAGATGCATTTGCAGCAATGTCAACGACTAAGCTGTTATTCGTCAGTTTAAAGGTATTCCCGTTATCGCTGTCACTCTCCTTCAGAGTAGCAGAAGTGGCCGAGGTAATCGGGCTATGTGAAGAATGGTCAAGCGCCTGCAGTGGAAGCGTGCTCACACTATCGTTCACTGTGAAGGTTTTTACTGCGGGCTCAAACTTAAGGTCAAAGTCTCCCATCACAAATGCGTCATCCACGGTAAAAATGCCGAGCATTTTACTACCAGTATCGAGGACTGCAACGCGTTTGCCGTCGTGCAGGCTGATCGGAGAGACCCAGGATGGTGACGCCGCAGCTGATTTCACCGTATATCGGCGGGACAGAGTGCCTTCTGGGCTGTAGCAGTTGACTTTCCCGTTGTCGTTCGCAGTTGACCAGATATAGCCCGCTTTATCCAGGAACATCTGGTAGTGTGCAAAATCGCCATCTGCACCGTGAATTTTTGTTGCTGCAGCCGTTTTCCCGGCTGCACTGATGTCTTTCCTGAACAGCGAACCATCATCGGCTCCAATGTACAGGCCTTCTTTACCTGACGTTGTCAAGTCTGCGACCATAGTGGCAGCCTGCTCAACCGGATAAAAAGCTGCCGATTTTACGCTTCCGTCATCACCTGCAGTGCCGTGAATGATGCCATTCTTTCCCTTTCCGCCATCACTCTTGTCCTTACATAGGATCCACAGATCTGTTCCGTGACACAGCAGATCAAAAAATTCAGCCGGATTATTCGCTAACACAACATCCATTGGGGTCTTATTTGTAAAATCATTGATGGCAGTTGAATAAGCGCCACCAAAGCCGTTTGGAAGATCAACGCAGTAGATGTTTGACGTTTTGGTATTTCCGTCGCCGAGCCATAGTCGGTCATGGGTTACCGCTCCACCCTTTGGCTGGAATGCAATATCATTATACTGCAGAGGGATCTCGTCTTCTCCGCCCGATGTACCCGATTTCGTCGGCTTAAAGAATACAATATCGGCTGGCGTTCCGTCCGCGGCCGTTTTACTGAAGCGATAAACAGTTCCATTGGTATAGTCCGCGGCCCAGATAAAGTTGCCCTGCATGCGCAGGCCAAATACTGACAGTGTTTCCAACTCTCGGTGAATACTTTTATCCCAGTTAGTACTTCCCGCGCTTTCGACTGACGGCAGGGTAATGCTTGCTGTCTTGGTAGGAGCCCCGGTTGTTACTGTATAAACATGGACCTGTGCACCTTTTTTATCATCCTTTGCATCCTGAAGTAAATCTACAGCCCAAAGCGTGGTAGTGCTACCGACAGTTTCCGAAATCATATCATTGCCGTATCGGTTGTTCCGAGCGGGCAGCAAAACGGTGTCCGCCGTTAAAGTCTGGCGGTTTAATGTTGATGGCATAATAAAGAACCTCTGTATAGATAAATTATTGCTAATGAATGCTGTATCTGTCTGAATACAGCGAGAATACCCGTCTGCCGTTTATCATCTCACCGAAAGTGAGATAGTGGCGGAGGCTGGTGTTGTGTCATCACCTGGCAGGTATGCAAGGTAATCTATGCTGCCGCGATGCACGCCCCTTCCCAATGAAGAAAAATGTACGTTAAAGGGCGGCAAATCCCCTCTCTGGTCGCTGGTAATGCGCGCATCAGGCGCCGGTGTGTTCTCCGCAACCAGTCCATTAATGGGGTTTTGTGTGTGGATAAAGCGGCAGGGGATCCCCGGCCAGAATTCACTCTGGTCTGACTTTGATACCAGGCGTACTTTAACGGTTACTGGTGTTGTGGCCTTCGCGGAAATGATGGCGGGCAGTACTGGAGATACCAGCATCAAGTCCCCCCTGGCCGGGAGTACCACCAGATGAAAATCAACGCTGTGTCCGTTACAGGTTGCTGTAATGGTCAGCTGGCCTTTATTTGTTCCTGCTACGGGGGTTATCCTGGCAAGCCCGCCGCCTGAAGTGAAAACAGGGCCCGACGGAACGGTGGTTTTCGTTTTCCCCGGATCGTCTGTAACCGCCCAGGTCACACGGGCGCTGCCCACCGGGGCTCCCCCATGAGTAGCCTTAACGACCAGGTCTGCGTAGGGCTTTCTGTCAGGCAGTTGTGTCCATTGTGGGGTGCCACTGACGATTTCCAGTTTGTCCACTTCACTGGTATGGTCAGTGATGTGCTCCGTCAGGCTGAGCATCCACTCGTTTGTCCCTCTTGTATACCGGGGCTCATCGTTCAGTTTTATATAAATATCCAGTGCATCCGTCAGATTATCCGGAAGGTTCAGGTCAAAATACATCAGCCCCGTATTGTCGGGTGTCAACGTTCTGTGATAGTCCGGTTCACCGTTGTCACCTGCAACAAATTTCGCATTCATGGCGGAGTCCGTTGTGCCATGGTGTACAAACAACAGGATGACGGACCTGTCCTTCATCGGAGTCAGCTCCCCGGCGTCCAGGGTGACCTGAACGCCCAGCCGGCACGGCCCCGAAGGGAGGGTGATAGACATGTGCTCCCTGTCAACGATTATCCCCGGAGTGAGACTTGTTATTACCGCGATATGATTCATCAAAAATCGCCGGCGGTACGCTGACCGCCGGGCTCCCTGTTATACAATGTTGAATTCTACGTCCTGAGACAGGCTTCCGCTTGTTGCCGTCAGCGTAAAGCGTCCGGTGTTCGTTGCCACAATCACCGGTATACGCGCCCTTCCGTCCTGGGTGCGGACCGGAATAGTTTGCTGGTAAGCGTTACCGTTTTTGAATTTTGCTCCTGCTTTATTGGATGCAGAGACGGTAAACGTCACCTCGCCGGCCTTAACCGGATTACCGGATGCGCCGAGAAGCTCTGCGTAGTAATTCGGCCCCCCAATCCCTTCTTCGGCGTCGGCAGTCTGGATAGTCTGCGTGGTATTCGGACTCAGGCGGATGGTTTTGGCATCCTCAACGAGCTTCACGGTGAATTGCAGTTGCTCATTCAGCCGGGTATTTCCTCCCGCAGGAACCACGTACAGGAAGAATGTCCCCGCCGTATTTTTTACATTCAGCTCAGGCAGGTGTACAAAGCCGTCCCGGTCAGCGCTGGTGATGCTGCAGGTGGTGTCATTTGAACTCTCGAACGTTGCCCCGGCATCCCTGTCGTCAATCCGGACCGTCAGAGCGAAGGTCGACACCGTCACATCCGATTTATCCAGCACCTTCAGCTTCAGCTTCAGATTTGTCGTATGTCCGGCTGCCACGGTGACCGGGCCGGTCGTACTCCATTTAATGTGGTCCGCCGTGGTAAATTTCACATCCACTTTTACCGGTGCATATACGTTATCTTTTGTGGAAAAGGTAATGGCGCACGCTTTTGAGGCCCCGGTGGCCGTTCTCAGGTGGGGCAGAACACGGTAATCCGACGTGTTCGTGGGCGCTACCGGGTGCAAATCACCTTCTGTATGGGATAAATTGTCTTCGCCAATCACGTGCAGGCTCATACCTTCCACGGTATAATGAATCGTCGGTGGGTTCCCGTCGCCCGGTTCAATCTGTGGATTAAAACCAACCTCCAGCGGAGCATTTTCGCCGGTGACAGTGCCGTTAATTCCCGCCGACAGCCAGAGCGTTGAGGTGCTGGCGACCAGACTCTGTTTCACCTGACTGCCCATGCGAATATTCAGCGTCAGAGGGGATGCATTCGTCGCTGTAAACGTCAGCTTCATCGTTCCTGCATGGCCATGAGTGAGATTCACCCGGGCTTTCGGGGCCGATGTCGTGACATTGACCGGCGAATTGTTGACGGTCAGCACGCTGGTGTCGGACGAAACAATGGTGACATTCGCGTCTGCCGCAATCTCCGTCCCCTTATTGACGACGGAAACGCTGACGTAGGTATCGTCAGTTGCAGACCAGTTCTGCCAGCTGTCCGGCGGGAGAAGCGTGCCATCGGCATCGTATACCCGAATCTCATACTTCGCAGACGGAGTTTCCCCGGTCTTAATATGATAGGTTCCGACAACCTGACCATCGTGCTTCAGGGTCAGGGTGGTGGTGTTAGAGCCAGTCTGTCCGGGTACCGGAGTCAGGGTAAGAGTGAATGTGCCGTCAGTTTTCGTGGTAACAGTTGTTGGTGTAACCGTCAGGTACCCGGTTGAATTCAGCTCAACGGTCAGCGTTTCCGCTGCATTAGGTGAGCGACCATTTTTCTTCAATTGAAGAGTAATATTTTGCGGTTCAGTGATACTCCCAGGCACAGTGCCATCCACTGTCCATTTATCAGAAGCAGAGGCTTTCAGCGTCAGAGGTAATTTACTCTCATCGTAATCGTGATAACCTAAATCTGAGTAACCAACTTTTTTAATTTGTTTGAATAAATTATTGATTCCGACTAAACCTACCGTCATGTATTTAGTCGTATCCGTTGTAACCAATTTCGCTTTTATGCAATTGGCCGGGAGCGTGAATTTCCCCTCATCGGATGGGGTGATTTTATAGTGGGGGCTGTCATCATCGAAGATAATATTGTCACCCTCAGTAAGGTCAAAACGCAGTTGATGTCGCGCCGGAGGGACTTTCCAGTCGTCACCAACCCGCTGTTCAAGAGTGAAGTGCAGTGCCGGGTTGTTAAGGTTTTTTTCGTTTTGTCCCTGGAACAGAGGTAATTCTTTCGTTGCCGAGATTACACGAAATTTATTTGGGTCACTTCCATCATCTTCATCGCCAATGTAAGCGTTAATCTGAGTAATAACTGCCCCGCGATCAATACCAGAATTATCATATTTACCCTGAAATGAAATACAATACTCTCTGCTTTCTGGTGCGGTAAATACGAACGATTTTTTAACCCAGTCAGAGTCACTCGCAAAAAATGGCATCTGTGTCACAGGATTGGGATTGTCCAGGTGCCTGTCTGTACTTAAAGTAATATGGACATGATATTCAGGACTGCCTGCTACATTTTGATGCTTCGCTTCAGAGAAATACATATCTGCAATATGGAGCCATGTAAACGTATAGGTCTGTCCTTTTGTTGCAACAAACGTATGAGAAATATTGCCTCGCACTTTTTTGTAAACCAGCCGTGCAGCATGAAAAATTTCAATGTCTGCGCCATCAACAGTCGCATGCTTATGTTCGTTAACAACCTGGTTATTCTGATACAGAAACCCTATACCAGCTTCTACCTTCCAGCCGCTGACGAGACTACCTTGAGGTAAATGTAATTCTCCATTATCCTGATGTATAGGTCCACGGGATATATTTATTGCGTTTTTTTCAAAGCCATCAATGTATGTCATATTAGTTCCTGGTAAATAGCCGCGGCCTGACGTCTCTACTGACTATGCTGAGCCACTGTAGCAGTGTTCTATTAAAGGCACTCAATCATGATTTTTCTTGCCGATGGATATAATAGGCAAAATAATGATAAAAGCAGAACAAAATAATTCATGCTTTTATGAATGAAAACAGACTATGGAAATACAAGGTACTTCGCTCGCATTGACAGATGCCATTGCAATTTCTTATAAAGAATCAGCATTGATAAATGAATGCATTGTTTTTTTTGCAAGTTACAGGATGTCTTCTTAGAAGAAGAACTTTCACAAGTCACATTAGCATGCACCGATTTAATTTCTTCCGTAGTTAAGGGACTTTGAAAATATTGTGAATATATTTTTTTGCTTGTGAACTGAAATTTATTATTCTTGTTTTTCATTTAATATTTATGACCAAAATCATATGAATAATTTACTTAAGTTTTTTTCGCTTAAAGCTGGTGTTGGGTTGTTTCTGGCTGGATGCATGCTGCCTCATTTTGTTTGTGCTGACGAGGATGGCAACAGTGTTGCGGCAAAAATGAATAAACAATGGAAGTCCACGGATATGGACTGCAGAACCGCTGGCAGCAGCCATGTTGCATCTGCTCTGAGTTGTAATGGAATACTCCTGAAACCGCTCCCGAAAATGCAGTCTGAAACTCCGGATACATCGGCAGAAAAAAAGATGACTGCAAGTGCAATACTCTATTTGAGGAAGGATTTGAACACACCGGCTAACCCCACTGGAATGATTCTTCCGGCTGAGAGCGCCCTTAACTCAAATGATTCCTCAGTAACTGCGGCCTGCGTTCGACCAGTGGCAGTAGATAACAACGTTGTACGAGATGCATTTGGATGTGGTGAAAAGTCAGCGACACTTTCCCCAGTAAATAATGATGATACTGACGTTTCTACATGCAACCAGTTGGTTCCAGGTCCGGAGGCGGGTAATTGGGAGTGGAATAAAACATGCTCACTCAGTGTGCTTATACATAATGAGTTCAGACTGGCTATGGTGCTGAACAAAACCCCCGGCATGAATAAGGATAAGAAACCTGTACAAATTTGGTATCGTCACTGGCCGGATACAATAGACAAGGCAACCCCCCTGGCTCTGGTGTATACTAGGGGAGACCAGCAGGCACTGCTGGCACGTCAGAATGACCTGGCAAATTTGATAGCAGTCAAAATGAAAGTCCCGGTAGTAATGTACACCCCTGGTGACGACTCACCATTCAGTTACCATGACGCTGACAACAAGGTCACACCACTAAAGCCTGATACACCAGAGATTATTGCAAATCGGGTCATTGCACGCTACGTTGACAACGCTAATACGAGCAATTGTGGTCACGACGTACCAGCCTGGCAATGTTCAGGCCTGATTGCCCGGGCAACAGCTCCAGATCATCCATTTACTCAGGGCCCTGAGACGGTAAAACGTGGTGTTGCTTCCTATTTTTACTTACGGAGAGATACTCAAACCTATGACACCTATATTAATCATCAGGGAATTGTTCTGAAGGTTCCTGAAAAAGGGAAAATCAATACCCCCGAAGGACGTAAAGTTTTACAGGTGTTGCAGAGCAGAATGAAGTGTATTTATGCCCAGGACGCTGATACATTTGGCCTCCACAAATCCAAGGAATACAATCAGTGTCGTAGTACACCTGCAACGTCAGACGATTACAGTGACTGCAGTGAAAAATTGAACAATAGCCCCGATGGCGATATTGATATGTGGCTTCAGGCCTATAGAAATAAACACTATACGAGTGGCGGAAATCAGTGTTCATTCAGCGTGCGCCACGCAGGGCAGTTCGAGGCTGCGATTTCTCTTTCAGCACAAAAATTAGGAAATTATCAATGGAATGAACTTATTCTTACGCCGTCTGGAAGTGAAAATGATATTCCTGAGGTTGAGGCTGTCTGGTACAAGGAAGGTGATAACGATGCAAAAGTTAAGGCTCAGGAGATAGCAAAAAAATATTTTGCACTTCGAAAAGAAAAGATCCCTGTAATTGCCTGGGATTACAAATTCACCATGCGCTATTATTCAAACGATAATAATTGGTGATATAAAAATCAACTAGTTATAATATTCATTATCATTGATAATGAATAGGTTGGTTCTGTCGAAAAGATAGACGTGCGGTTGGCGTTGGTGCACGGACAGGGTAAGGTTGCAATTTGCCCTTACCCACTGAAATTCAGGCAGCTTTCACCTGCTTACGGACAGAATGGGGCCTTGCCACCGACAGCAGTCGGTTCATCACCATCACCCCGATGGCCACTTCCGTTTTCTGGCCCGCAAAACCCCGGGCACGCAGGCGGGCACCGATGAGGGCTTTCCAGCCCCCCATCATCGTTTCCGCTAACGCCCGTTTTCCGTACCCGACAGCCTTCTGCCAGGCCAGCCGTCCCTTATCCTGTATCATGGCCAGGTGCCGGTCCCGCTGACTGGGTGGTCCCGGGCTGACGCCCTCCACCGCTGTGGCACGGGGAGGGATGGCGACAGTGATGTTTTCGCCATGGCTGGCTATCGTGCTGTACGTGGGGCGACCATCGTAAGCCCCGTCGGCGGTGACCTGCGCGACGGGAGCATCAGTCTGGCTGAGCAACGCTCCCACCTGCGACGGGCCATCGGTATGTGAGTCAGTCAGGGTATGCGCCACAATGCTGAAGTTATCCGCATCCACGGCCAGATGGAGTTTACGCCAGTCGCGCCGGGCGCGGACCCCGTGCTTTTCCTCCAGCCACTGACCAGCCCCGTAAACCTTCAGCCCGGTGCTGTCGATAAGGATATGAAGAGCGCCCTCTGACGGAATACGCGGGAGAGGCGGTAAGGTGGTGGCCCGTCTGCTGACCGTGGTGTGGTCAGGTACCGTAAGAGGCAGATTCATCAGGCTGATGACGGATGCCATGAGACCTTCAGCCTGGCGCAGGGGTATCCGGAAGGCGGCGCGCAGCATCAGACAGGTCTGAATGGCAAGGTCAGAGTAACACGCCTGTCCCCCGGGCGTGGTGCGGGCAGCAGCCTTCCACAGGGCAATAGCCTCCGGGGTGAGCCAGAGCGTCAGACTGCCCCGTTGCTTAAGGCCATTTTCATACTCAGGCCAGTTGGTGACGGTGAATTGAGCTTTGGGGATATGATGACGCTTTCCGGCGTTATGTTTATGTGGCACTGGTGCGTATCCGTGGAAATCCACAACCACAATGACATAACTTAGCCATCCGTGCACCAACGCCTATTGCAGCGAGAAAAGCTGCCAATATAGCTGCACAGCAGGCATTCTCAACTGCTCCTTTACCCGGTGTGCCTTATATCCCCGTCCTTCAGGGCGGGGATATAAGGCACGGTTTTCCACCTAACCTGGTGTTTGCTGTTGCTCAATATATTGCCGGATGATCGAAATCGGCGAACCACCGCAACTACTTGCAAAATAACCCGGTGTCCACAGAACGCCTTTGTGGTAATAGTGTCGGGCGATATCAGGCCGGTCACGGCGAAGCAGTCTGCTGGATACGCCTTTAAGACTGTTGACCAGATTTGATACTGCCAGCTTTGGCGGATAATTGATCAACAAGTGTACGTGGTCGTCCTCGCCGTCCATTTCAACCAGTTCAACATCAAAATCAGCGCATACACTGGCGAAGTAGCCACGTAGCTTTTCGATGGCGTCCAAATCAAATACCTTTCGTCGATATTTGGTGACGAATACCAAGTGAACGTGCATCAGGAAAACGCAGTGTCTTCCACGTCTAATATCAGTTTCTTTTGTCATAGACCAAAGTATAATGGTACGCATGAAACGACTACAAGCCTTTAAATTCCAGCTAAGACCAAATGGTCAGCAGGAGCGTGATATGCGGCGCTTCGCCGGGGCTTGTCGTTTTGTATTCAACAAATCACTGGCCTTGCAGAACGAAAATCATGAGGCGGGAAACAAATACCTTCCCTGTGCAAAAATGACCGCATGGCTTGTTGAATGGAAGAAAGAACCTGAAACGCAGTGGTTGAAAGAAGCACCTTCTCAGCCCTTGCAACAGGTGTTAAAAGACCTTGAGCGAGCCTACAAAAACTTCTTCCAGAAACGGGCGGCTTTCCCCCGTTTCAAAAAGCGCGGTCAAAACGATGCGTTTCGCTACCCGCAGGGTGTGAAGCTGGATCAGGAAAATAACCGGATATCGTTGCCAAAACCTAGCTGGATACACTATCGCAATAGTCGAGAAGTTGTTGGCGAGGTGAAAAACGTCACTGTCAGTCAGTCATGCGGCAAGTGGTATGTCAGTATCCAGACGGAATATGAAGCAGCCGAACCCGCCCATAGTTCAGTTTCAATGGTTGGCCTTGATGCGGGGGTAGCAAAACTCGCTACGCTGTCAGATGGCACCCTTTTTGAGCCTGTAAACAGCTTTAAAGCCAGTCAAAAGAAACTCGCCAGACTCCAGCGTGAAATGAGCCGCAAGGTTAAGTTCAGCAACAACTGGAAAAAGGCAAAGCGCAAAGTACAGAACCTGCATTCCCGTATCGGAAACATCCGCCGCGACTACCTTCATAAAGTCAGCACGACAATCAGCAAAAACCACGCAATGATAGTCATTGAAGACTTGAAGGTTGCCAACATGTCAAAGTCAGCAGCGGGTACGGTAAGCCAGCACGGGCGCAACGTCCGGGCAAAATCATGCCTGAACCGTTCGATATTAGATCAAGGGTGGTACGAACTCCGCCGCCAGCTTGAGTACAAGCAGCTCTGGCACGGTGGTCAGGTACTGGCAATCAACCCAGCCTACACCAGTCAGAAATGCGCTTGCTGTGGTCATACAGCGAAAGAAAACCGCCAGTCACAAAGTAAATTCGAGTGTCTGGAATGTGGATATACAGAGAACGCCGACATAAACGGTGCTCGTAATATATTAGCGGCGGGGCACGCCGCGTTAGCCTGTGGAGAGATGGCAGCTTTAGGCCGCTCGATGAAGCAGGAACCCACCGAAACGACTCAGACCCTGGTTTGAGCGTAGTAGGAATCCTCGCCCTTTAGGGCGGGGAGGATGTCAAAACATGTTGGGTTAGATATCTAAAAATTCAGGGCTCGCTTAGATGGGATCAATCCGCAGCTCTCAAGGCCCGAGTTCGGTAATCTGCCGTGCTCGGTGTTTTCGTATATTAAAACTCATCGAGATAATTATAGTCTGGTTCCCAAGTGTAGCTTTTAAGCTGATCAGGAGACCCTGTACACGATTCTGTGTAAATGCCTTTTCTCAGAAGTGACCATCCAGGCGGTCACCAAACTCGATAATAAAGCGGCTCATTGCCATACGCCAGTCCCGCAGTGGCATCGTCCACTTCTGTGA
>Ga0209281_1001157_pt1 | contig 18470 bp, 24 predicted proteins | sample MedtruBG_FD_187514 | JGI IMG/M metagenome (GOLD analysis project Ga0209281, IMG submission 187514) | Root nodule microbial communities of legume samples collected from California, USA - Medicago truncatula BG (SPAdes) (version 2) | ecosystem: Host-associated > Plants > Roots > Nodule | place... | reverse complement strand
GCGTGCCCTGCTGCAAGGCAATCTGCAGCGGATTCATACCCATCGCCGACGTTACGGCAATGTCCTGAAACTGGGCCGCAATGTTTGCGGTTTCGAAGCCGTTATTGCCTGCGCGACCAAAGCGCGGAGTAGCGGTCAGGGCCGCATTCCTGCCTTTGATCGCCGCCGTGCTCGCCAGAGCGGCCTGACGCTCGCGCTGAATAGCCGAGGCCATCTCGTTTGCTGAGATGGCGCCGATCGAGTGCGCGCGCTTAATATCGGCGACCGCCGCTTTGTAATTGTTGATCGTCGCGAAAAGCGGCGAGTAGCGAGCGCGAAGACGCTCAAGCTCCCTGCCCTGGTCGGCGAGCGCACCGCTCCACTCCCTGGCGCCGCGCGTACCGATACCGACCATGCCGTCGATGCGCTTTTGCAGCGCCGTCGACAAGGATTTGTCTATGCCGTTGCCGAGGGCGTTGAACTGTTTTTCGACCTTGCCGGTGGTCGATGAAATGTCCGCCTCGAGCCGCTTCAGGCTCCTTTTCACCGTAGCAAGGTCGGTGCTGATGGAAATTACAAGATCATCTGTCTTTTCAACCATCAGGCGAATATCCTAAAAAGTAGAGAGCTCGCGTGGTGGCGGGCTGGGGGGTGGCAAATGGATGGATGGCTGAAGACGCTGGTCGCGACGGCGTGCATGGGAGTCGCGGGCTGCAATACGATTGAGAACCAATACGTCGATGCAAATGGTAGGCGAGGAAGCGGTCAGACGACTTTTGACGTGACCATGGAAAACGGCCAGTTCTCTATCGCCGACGCTGGGGTCACATGCTCAGGCACGTTCCCGCACTGGCGCAATGCCACCGTCGTGTTTCCAATCACCTGCACAGATGGAATGTCTGGCACGATAACCATGACGCGCCCGACAGCGAACGCGTCAATGGTTGCTGGCGAAGGTACAATGAGCCTCAAGAACGGAGAAACTCGGCGTTTTGTGTTCGGCCGCAAGGACATGATGGGCTAACCATATTTCGCCAGCAGAGCATCCATTTCGCCCTTCGATGGCGGCTTCGGCCCCTCGTCGACGCCGTTGGCCTCGTTCCGCCCGTGGATTGCTTCAAAGAACTCGGTCAGCGTGGCGCCCCAGAAATCAACGGGACGCCAGCCAAGGCCACCGAGCGCTATGCGCATCCACTCACGCCACGGGAACAGCTCGGCCTGTTCTAGTTCGCCGCCTCGTCGACGGCTTCGGCGTTTCCCTCGCCACCATCGAAATGGTGCGCAAGAGCAGTGTTGAACGCCGCAGCACAGTCCTTGAAGTGCTTCAACTTCAGCTTGTTGATCGCGGCGAGTCGATCGCCCTTGATTGTCAGAAGCTCAATGCCGGCAAGAACGGCAGCTGCTTCAACGCCGGAGAGGCGCATGAATAGCTCCTGGAAGGACTTGCACTCCAGCCGCGTGGATACCGCAGCCAGGCCAGACATTGTTGCGGCAATGACGAGCTCAACGTCGTCAATCTTGAGCGAAGCTTCGCCGCGGGCGCCATTTACCTCAAGCAGAAACGGCTTCACCGATTCCTTCTCCTCTTTGGCCATGGATTACACCTCTGCCGTGAACGTCAGTTCGTCGGCAGCAACGAAGGTTGCGTTGAACTCCATGTTCGGCTCGACATCGCCAGAGAATTCGAAGTCCGTGACCATCCAGCTTCCTTCGTAAGTTCCGTCGCCAGGAACGACGACCTGCGCATTGAAAGCCGTGGAGCCGCGGACGTAGCCCATAAACGCGCTCATGGCCGCGCCAGCGACGAATGCGCCGGAGCCGCTGAACGTGCGGTTCGAAATGCCAGGACGGCTGGTCTTCTGCACGGGGCCGCCGGGATTCGTGCAGCTCGGAATGGTCGTGTCGACCTCGTTTGCCGACATATTGAAACTGCGCGTCTTCAGACCGCAGAGATTGCTGAAGACTTCCGGCGTGTTGCCATCGCCGATCTTGATCAAAAGAGAGCGGCCGAGCTGCTGTCCAGTTGCCATGTGTTAGGTTCCTTCATATGAAAAACCCGGCACATGGCCGGGATGGTGGTGTTTGGTTTAGGTGACCGCAGCGGCGCTGCGCGTTTGCGCTAGGGCTTCTCGACGTTGGCCATGAAGTCGATAACAGCGTGACTGGTCAGCCCATCCGTATCGCGGAAGACCCGCGTCTGACGGTGCATGATTGAGATTAGGCGATTTGTTGCGAGCGTGAGCGGCGCCAGATGCAGGCTTACCGCGACTGCGTCGGCTATCTGCTTTGCTACTGGGTATCCAACGTTCCGCGACCATGCGTGAAGCGTCAGGTAGACTTCGCCGCCGTTCACACATGTCGCGTCGTCGCGTAGAAACTGCGCTTCGCCGATCGTGACATACGATTCTTTTGGTGTGGCGAATGCCGTATCGGGTGGTTGATCGTAAACGCCGTTGACCAGCGCCATCAGGCCGACGTCAGCCTTTAGGCGCGCAACTATGGCGCCCTGCAGTTCCAATTCTGGACTGGCCATCAGCGTTTACCCTGCGCTTCCCTGACGCCTTTGTTGACAGCCGCCAGCAGTTTGCGGCGGGCCGCTTTGCGGTAGGCTCGCCACGTATGAAAGACGTGCGGTTGCGCCGCTGTGCCTGGGTGCATCTGCGCCTCACCGCTAAAGCTAATGTTGCCGCCACCGGGGGCGACATTGTGCGGAGCAGTCCCGAACTCCAAAAAACGCCAAATGAACTTAGCAAAGATGCCGGCCGCGTCCTTGTCTTTCGTCTGTGTCACGCCGACCTGCCGCTTGTCTGGGTTGTCGGATAGCCTTGCGCCTTGGATGCTGGCAGCATAGTCGCCAGTTGCGCCGCGTGGCGCCTTAGCGGCAATCCGAGTGGCGGCTTCCTTCGCGATGTCGAGCTTTGCTTCCGCTGCGTACTTCTCGACAGCGGGCGCCAACTCATTCAGCCTTCGCGTAAGAGCCTCGCGGCCCAAAACCTTCGCCTTGAGCGCCATTACGTCGCCACCCCATCATCAACCAGCAGGTCGAGCCACGCGTTTTTCTGGTCTGGGTTGGTGACGGTCCTGATATTCATGACGCGTGAAGCATTGCGAGCATCGACGATGCGCCATGAGGTGGTCACCTCGCGCGCAGCAGCGCAACTGCGAATTCGAACCGTGTAGGGCTGGACTCCGACGAGTCGAGCAGCCTGCACAGGTTCACCACCTCGCAACGGGATCAGTTCGGCGGCCGTCGTGAAGACTGTTTCGAACGGCCCCGCCACCTCATTGCCGTAAGAATCATCAACGATCGACCGCTTCTGAAAGTGCAGCCTTTGATGCATGCGGCCGGCGCTTGCTTTCCTGACCATCGGTGATCTCCTTACGAGGCGCCGCAATCTTCACTGCTACGCCTTTGCTGATGGCCTCGTCGGCGCAAGCCCTCGTGAGGTTGAGCGCCATTCCGGCTTTGTAGGCGATGGTGAAGCCAGGCTGGACCCAATTGAAGTTGGCGCTGAACCTCACCCAAGCCATTAGGCGAGCGTCACGCCAGGATCTTGGATGTCGACCGAAAGCACGGTCGTGCTCTTCGCAATGCCGATCTGGATCGTGTCCATTCCGGCCACAAGGTCTGCGCGGGGGCAAATTCCGCCTGCGGTCCCGCTTAGCCAGTAATCAGTGCCCGCGACCAGCGTTGCGCCGATCGTGATGTCACCAGACTTGTGGATCGATACGGGCTGGTTCAGCGACGCGCCATTCAGGGAAATGCCGTGAACGGTGCGTGTGTCAGTGCCGTTGTTGTCCGACATCATCCACTTGTTCGTGGTTGCGTCGAGGTAAATCGGCTGCCCGGCGGTGATCGTCTCTCCGGCAGTGCCAATGTCGCGTGTGGAGTTGGTCCCGCCAACTACGAGGGCGGAATTTATGCTCAAATCGGCCATGCTGTGTCCTTTTTAGTCAGGCCACCCGGCCGACTCTGTAGCGTTCAAGAATTGATGCGACGCCCAGCGGCAACTCAGCCAAGCCGCCGTCCGCTACCGCTTCACGGTTTTCGTAGAAGTGGCCGACAAGCAGCAGCAGCGCCCATCGGAGATCCTGCGGCAACGTTGCATGGCCGCATTCAAATGTGATCTTCACCGCTCCCGGTTCGCACGCGACTGCCGGCCACGATGTATCTCGCGCCGGCCAGATCCGCAGTGGCTGCTGGTCCAGATCGAAGCGTAGGCCAGTCACAGACTGTTCAACGCCAGCATCATCTCGGTACGTGACTGACGTCACGGCTGTCACCGGGCCAAGTGGAACGATGATCTCACAAGGAAATTGGTCTAGCGACAACCGCCAGGTCTGCGAAAGCAGCGCAATGCCAATGCCGCTCGGGCCTTCGATCGATGCTTCCGCGGCTGCAATCATAGACGAGATGTCATCGTCGTCATCGTCGTGGAATACGCGCAGATGGCGCTTGGCCTCTGCGAGGGTCACGGCCGGTCCTGCCGGCGCAACCGTTCTGACCAGCCGTGTCCATTCGTTCATTTGCGTCGCCTTTTGGTGGCTGTCTCGAGTGGCGGCCGCAAAACCGCTGTTTCTGCGGCGGTTGCGGCTGCGGCTGACTCTTCAACGGGCTCGCACTTGCGCTCCCACCCAGCGCCGACCTTCGCGGCAAAAACGTCGGCGTCGACGATCTGCCCCCAGCCAAAGGTGAAGCCATCTCCGGCTAGGCTTGATGTAACTCGTACGTTCATGAGGTGGTCGGGCGGCGCTTGGCCGCCCGCTCCCTATTAGGCTGCGGCGTGCTGCAGAACTTTGACTGCGCCGGCATCGAGCAGTTCGCCGTCGAGGCGAGTGAAGCCGATGAAGCCGGTCTGGTCGTAATCGGCGTAGCGCTCCACGAGGCGGCGGATCGCAAATTCACGAACCATCCGGACGACGTAGCGATTGAACGCGCCAAACGCGACGGACTTGTTGGATGCGCCGATCGCAGCCATCGCCTGGTTGATAGAATAGGGCTTGTCGAGAATGGTCGCCGGAGCGCCAGTCCTCACGTCGGCCGGCTGCCAGATATAATTTCCGGTGACGGTGTCCTTGATCTTTCTGAGCGACTTCAGCGTGCCGTCGTTGAACATGAAGCGAACCGACGGGTCATCGCGGTACGCAGGATCGACCGCGTGAAACAGCTCGATCATGTCGTCGAAGGTGAGCGCAGCGGCAGCAGCAACGCCGGTCACAGCGGTGGCTGCCGTAACGATTCCGTTCGGCTTCGCCGAGCCGTCGCCGACCGTCAGGTGGCGGTTGCCGATGCGGCCAATTCGCTCCGCCATCGCGGAACGTACGGTCCCTTCGACGTCGATAGCCGAATCCTGCAGAAGCTCTGCCGAGACCAGCACGACACCAGAGGTGTACTTGTAGGCCTCGAGCGTCTTCGTGCCGAATGCCACTTCCGTCTCGGTCACCTGCGTATTTTCGCCGATGAGCGAACCCTCGTTAGAGGTGTCGTCCATCGTCGGCCATGGGATCGAATTGCCGGCGGTCGTGGTCAGCACCCGCGTAACGCCTGGATCCAGCATCGGGCCCCAAGCCTTGAGCGACTTGACCAGTTCGGCCATGAAGCCTTCCGGCACGAGGTAGCCGCCCTTGGAGTCGGTACCGACAGCCTGAGCGCGCATCTCGCGAACGACCTTCCGCTCCTCAGCGGGCATGTCTTCGAGGCCATGACGGAGATAGCTCCGGAACGCCGCAGTGCGGGCTTCGTCGGCGTTCTCGTGCCGGCCGCCCTGCACCGATCGATCTTCACCGTTCGGACGGCGGTCGTCAGCGGCGTTCAGGTCGCGCTCACGGGCCTCCAGAGCCTCCTCGCGCTTGATGCGCGCCTCCAGGCGGTCATATTCGGCCATGGCCGCGTCATGCTGGGATTCGAGTTCGGCGACACGCACTTCTGCGGTGTCATCCTTAATGTCGGCCAGGAGGCCGCGAGCGTCAGCAACGAGTTTCTGCTGCTTTTCGCGCAGTTCAGTAATCTTGGACATAGAGTCTCCATACGAAAAGAGCCCGCGGAAGCGAGCTCAGTGGGATCAGTTTGGTGGGTGACAGCGCTTGGTCAGCGCGTGCTGCGGACCCTGAGATCAAGGTCCATTTTCAGGCGGGCTCTGTTGGCCGCCCTGCTTACCGGCGCTGCCGCCGGATCTGTGTTTTCTTCGCTGGAAGAACGAGCGTCCCGCCACTCTTGCAGCGAGCGCTTTCCGAGCTCGGTGTCGTCATAGGCTGGCCATGCGACCGCCGACACCTCGTAGAGCTCGACCTTGTGAATGGTGCGGACTGGCATCTCGCCAGTTTCGTCCCACTCATCATGCTTCACGGCGAAACCGAAGCTCATCCCAGAAATATCGCCCCGCTCGACAAGCGTCCAAAGGTCGTTGCCATCGGTCGTGTCAGGAACATCGACCTCTACGGCCAGGCCGCGGGAATCCTCTGACAAGCGAAGAGTGCCGCTCTTCGTGCGCCCAATGACGCGGCCGGCATCGTGGTCGACTAGCGCTCTGACGTCGCCCGCGATCGCCTCAGCAAAAGCTCCGGGCGCAATGCGCTCGATCCACCAGCCACCGATATCGGCGCTGACATCGAAGACAGCCGCATACCCAACAAGGGTCCGCTTTTCATCGGCGGCTCGCGTTTCAACGCCAAGCGTGCCGCCACGTTTCTCAATCTTAGTCATGCGGCTTGTGCCTCGTCGTCGGGGTTGTTGTCGTTGGCTGGCTGGCGAGCCGCGGTACTTTGCATGCCCAGAGGAACAGTGGCGCCTTGGATATGAAGCTTGTCGGCGTCGCCGCCCTTGCTCGGCCAGTTCTCCATCGCGCGTACCTCATCGGGGGTGTATATCCCGTTTTGGATGCCCTTTGCGTAGCCTTCCATACGAGTGCGGAAGTCGCCTCTCATCAGTGAATCGAGGTTAAACTCTACGAACTTGGTGCGATTGCGCGCCGAGAACAGCTTAAGGTTTAACTCCTGTTCCCACGCCTTAACCCACTGGGAAATCAGGTGCTTGGTCAACGCGAGGTCTTGCTGTTCCGTGTTGCTGAACGTGCCGTGAGTTAGATCCTGCAGGAAGACGGGCGGGATGCCGTAAATGCGCGCGATTTCCTCGATCCCGAGACGGCGGGACTCCACCATCTGCGATTTATCCGGATCGACGCCCACGGGCTTCAATTCATGCCCTGTCGGCATGATCATGACGTTTCGACGCTCGGCGTTGGCATCTCGGACGGCCTTCTCGACGTCTTGCGACGCCCTCGATGCGGCTGCTGGTGACGGCATCGGGCCATAGAGTGCCAGCGGAGGAACCCCGCCGTTCGCAAAGAATTTGCGAGCATACTCGTCTAGTGCAAGCGAAAGCCCGACAGCACCTTTCAGCTTCGTTACCGGGTCGACGTGGGAGACGCCATCCGGCTTCAGCATGAAAGTCAGGTCGAGGACTTCGTTGGCTGCATAGGTAACTTTCCGTCCACCGTCATCGTAGTGGTAAAGCTTCCGACCGCTCTTGCGCTCGATCGTCAACTTGTCGGTGTCGAGGGGCCAGATGTTCATCACCCTGCCGGCCTTGTTTCGTTCAATGAACGAAACACCCCGGCCGCGCAGCAGGACGTTGATCATCATGCCCTTACGCCACATGAACGACGTGAGCTCGTCGTTCGGCGCGTCATGCAGGATGCCGTAAAGCGGGTCAGACTCGACGGTGTCACGTCCCTCTCCGCTCTTCTTGAACACCTGCAGCGGAAGACTGGCGATCGTGTTGGCGATGAAGTTTACCGCACACCACACGGCCGGCACCTCAAGCGCCGTTTCGTGCGTCACGACAACGCCAGCAACACCGTGCCACTCACCCATCAGCGTGCGCCAGGCATTGACGTCGGAGAGTGGAACGCTCGGATTCTCCAGGCTCGCTCGCGTCTCCGCGGCGGCTTTTCTAAATGGCCACATCAAACCACCGCTATTTTGAAGTTGGGATCTTCCCAGGGGGACGGGGCCTGAGCTCCGCCTGATGACCGCAAGTGCAGCCCGAGATTCATGATCAAGGCGATCGCGCCATCAATCTTGTTTTCCGGCCGTTCTTTGCGCGGGTAGACGTTTTCTTTCGCGTCGTAGTGTCCGACAACGTTGCCAATCATCCACGACAGAGGGTCGCGGGGGCCGTAAGGGTGGGCAATCTTTCCGGAGCGCATGAGCGCATCGAGTTCTTTCGTCGGCTCCGAGAAATTCTGAACGGTCTGACGGTACTCAACGACGTTGGCGCCCTGCTCGGCCAAATGGTTGGCCATCTGCTGCGCCTGCCAAGGGTCATACGCGATCTCCAGAACATGAAATCGGCTCGACATCTCAAGGATGTCCTGCTCGATCCTGTCGATGTCGATCACGTCGCCTGGCGTGGCGATCAGCTTGCCTTCAGCTTCCCACCCACGGTACGAATCGTTGCGGCTTTCAATGATTGCCTGCTCCGGCACGTAGAAGCGAGCGAACGGGTAAACCTTGTCGCCGCGCTCGAATAGCGCCACGACAGCGGCAATATCCACCTTGGAGGCAAGGTCGACCGCAATGCGGCACGGTTCGCCGGCGAAGTCCTCAATATCGATCTCTTCATCAAAGCATCGATCCCAAGCGCGCATGTCGTAAAGCGCCTCGTTCGTCTGGATCCAGACGTTCAGGTGCTTCGTCAAAAAGTTCGCCTGAGACGCTGGTGACGACATCGCCTTGCGGCAAAGAGCAGCTATGTGCTCCGGCTCGACCGAAATACCGTAGTTTGGATTCGCCTTGCGCCAGGTGGCCTCGTCAGTCCAATCATCATCCTTGTCGATCGTGTAGATGATGCCGAAATAGGTGTCGTCCTGCGCCGTGCCTTTCAGAATGTTGATCGTATAGGCGCGGTGCTCGTAGCAGATCCCGGTCTTGTCTGCTCCTGCAGTGGTGATGGCCCAAACCAACGACTGGTTTCGCTTGCCGGCGCCGGTTTCGATGGCGTCGTAAACGCTGCGGTCACGGTGGGCGTGAAGCTCGTCGATAAGGGCGAAGTGGACATTTTTGCCGTCTAGGGAGTCGGCGTCAGCGGAAAGCGCCTCGAAATAGCTGTTCGACCGCATTTGAATAATGCGGTGCGCCTCAACATCGATGCCCAGTGCTGTGCGCAATGCCGTGGCGCGGCGAAGCATCGCCTGCGCAGCCGAAAACGCGACCTTGGCCTGGTCCCTTGTGCGCGCCGCAGAGTAAACCTCGGCGCCGCCTTCCTTCTCACCAAAGCCGCAATACAGCGCTGGTCCGTCAGAGAGTGTCGTCTTGCCGTTGCCGCGGGGCACCTCTGTGTATGCGCGCCGGAAACGTCGCTTGCCATTATCATGCCGCAGCCAGCCGAATGCAGTTGTCAGGATGAAAGACTGCCACGGCTCAAGCGTGAGGTTCTGGCCCGCCAGCGGCCCCTTAATGTGCGGCAGAAAGCAGGTGAACTTGCAGACGCGCTCCGCTGCATCGTGATCGAAATAGTAAAGCCACCCCTCCGCTCTTATCGAGCGGGCAATATCATCCAACTGCCGTTGGCACGCCTGCTGAACGTACTCGCACGCTGGGATGCGACCTCCAACCACATCAAGAGCATAACGGTAGCCAGCCGCAACGTGCGGATACTTCTCGGCGTCAATGTCATATTGCATGAGCTCACTTGAAATCCGCGAACGGGTCCGCCTCCGGCTCCTTGGCGCCTGGCGCCTGAACCTTGCTACGGTCGGTCGGGCTGAAGCCGAGTTTGGCCAGCGCGCCGAGCAGTTTGGAAATGCCGCCGCCGTCGAGTGCGTTTTTGCGAAACAACGCCATTAGCTTGACGGCGATCTCGAGCATCAGCCGGTCTGCGTCGGTGAGCCAGAAACCGTAGCCGGCGAGCTCATCCCAAAGCTTCCGCTCTTCAGCGTCGAAATGTTCAGGTGCCGCGCCCACCGGACCATTCGGTCTCGGCTCGTTTTTCCGCGCGGCCTTGCGTTGCGGATCTTTCTTGAAGGCGCCCTTCAATTCGAGGGCAGCCGTCGGCTTCCTCGGCCTTGCCATGGCACCAAACTCCGATTTCGAATTTTGCGGACGTGAATTTTTTCTTAGGCCGCCGGTTGGCGGCAGAACGGGGCGAGCGATGTTCCCCGCCCCTCCCCTTTGCGTTCCTCGCGCTGCTTGGCACTGTTATGGTGGTGGGCACATAGGGACTGGAACGGGCCGGACCAAAAGAGTTCTTCACTGCCGCGGTGGGGCGTGACGTGGTCACAAACGGTTGCAGCTTCGACGACCTCATCCTCAAGGCACATGACGCACAGGGGATGAGCGCTCAACTGCGCTTCCCTGATCAATCGCCAACGCTTGGTGCCGTACCAGGCGCGCCAGGGCGTATCGTACCGGCTGCGATCTGCATCGCGCTTGCGCTCTTGTGTGGAGCGTTGATGCTCTGGGCTGAAGCGTGGCGGTCGTGTAGGCATCTCAGTTCTCGCAAACGACGACTCGCTCTATTGTGCCCGCACATCAGTGGGGGACAGAATGGCCTTAAACCAGTTCCAGATAATCAAGTCTCTTGGCGAGGCGCTTTCCTGGTTCGAGCGGGAGCTCTCTTGGGGCGTTCCCGCCGCAGAGCTCAATCATCTTACAGGTCGAATCGGGGAGCTCTATACGGCCATGTTCACCTACGGACAGATGGCAACGGAGGTAAACCAACGCGGCTATGATGTCGTCAGCGCTGCCGGCGAACGCATTTCCGTAAAGACGATAACGTCGAGCAACCAAGTTGGCTTCAATCACAACACGTTCGAGTACGTCGACCGTGTAGTCGTTCTGCGCATCAATACAGAGGACATGGCCATCGAGATCCTCTTAGATAAACCTGCGATCGACGCGCGGGCCATCATGAGAGAGGACAAGGCCGGGAAGTTGATCTTCCCGATCTATCGAACTGCGGCCCAAGCCGATGACGTGTCCGTTGCCGACCTGCTGGTCACCAAGGAAGCGCAATACAAAGGGTACATAATCAAACAGTACGAGAACGGGACCGTTCATGTAGAAAAGGACGGCGTTGTGCAACAGCGTGCGTTACCGATCTTGCGGCAATTCGCGGCTGAACTTCAGGTTGACCCGCTTAACAGCACAGGCTCGCCAAAAAATACTCGTTATTTGGGTGACCAAATCATTCGCAAGATTATCGAGCTGCAATAGCGGCCAGCTCAACCCGTTACAGGGAGCCGGCCGCTGATCGCCCGTCGCCGAGAGGAGGCAGCGCCAGGCAATGGGGGATGAGGCAGTCCCGGCAATGCTCGCGAGTGTAGAACGTCCGCGGCCTGACAGCGCCTCAAAGCAAAAAGGCCGCACAAGGCGGCCTTCGAGGAATTTCACCCCTTCAATAAAATACGACGTGAAGACGCTACTTACCGGACATCACGCCGCGATTTTTTCTTCAGCCGGCGCAGTTTCCACCCTCGCCGTCTCGTCGAGATCGATCAGCGCGTCGACCGCAGCGTCAATGAGTGATGGACCACGCTTCTCTGCGTATGCAGGCGCCTGCCCCATAGCGACGCCAATCTCCTTCGCTGTCGCATCGGTTATCGCCATATCGAGCACAAGTGCATGGCGGCCGAGGTGATGGCGGAGATGGTCAACATAGTCGAGAACCTCGACCTGCCGCACGAACTCCGGCTCTCGGCCAGCTGCCGCCGATATCTCGCCCAACGGCTTCGGCTTTTTCACCCCTCCAACCCACTGGGGACCGGAAACCAGTCCATCCGGGCATCGGGTTGCCGGAAGCGGGAGTCGCTCGAATGGAATCGAGCCGTCGACTCCGAACTCCTTCAGCATCGCGCGCCCTTCCTCGACGCCAAATCGGCCGTGCTTGTCCTTCGCGCTTGGCTCTTCCCGCGGCAGGGGCGGATAAAAGTCGCCGATAGCCGGTTCACCCGATAGAGGCTTTGAATACGGCTTGGCCGTCAATGGTGACGCCACGGCGCCCGGCAGCTTCAAGTAAGCCCAGACTGCGGCATCAGGCCTACCCGGCGAGGCTCCGCCCTTGGCGCCACGAGGGCGTTCGACGGGGCGTAGTGAGTTACCCTTGCCCGTCTTGCCCCACTCAATCAACCTGCCATCGCGGAAGAGCAGATTACCCAGCTGGGTATCCTCGCCGCCGTTTTTATTCTTGTGGTGGGTCGGTGTGCAGTCCTTCCGCTCATAAACGTTGACGATCTCGTTCGTGAAATGCCACCGCTCCTTGTCGATGGCCTTCCAACCGACGGCGGCGAGGAGCTCCGCCTCAGAGGGGCGAACTTCAATAGTGGTCTCCGGATCCAGATGGTTTTCTTCCGGCGCCTGAACCTCCGATCCCGGAGAAACCATGTTCTTCCAGTGGCGCAGGGCGAAAAGCCTTCGATAGTCGCCGCGGTAGGCGAGCCGTTCAAGCGCTGGCCAAGCCAGTTGCTCGCGAGCAGGTTTGTTGTCGTTTGCCGGCGTGACGGTGCGCTTCAGCTTGACGGCGACTGGCTTTTTTGGAGGGCTGGTTGACTGGCTATGCTCCGCAAGGAGCTCGGACAATTTCGAGAAATCTCGATGGCGGGGGTTCGTCATGCCTTGCTCCATTTCGGCTTAGGGTCAGGAATGTCTCGGATGTCTTCTGATGCCTGATTGATTAAACCGCCGGGGAATTCCATCAGGAGCGCGGCCTTCTCGCGAGCCAGTCTGAACGCACCCAGTCTGGCTTCCTCCGCTGCGGTTCGCGTCACGCAAAGACTGAGCGTGTACTCGCAATCTCTTTTGACCCTTTCCAGCTCTACCTCAAGGTCCGTGATCCGTTGCCTGAACGCCTCGATGACTGTGTGCGCGTCAACGAGACAGGCGCGGTAGTGTCGACCTTGGTACTTCGGATCGCGTGGGGCCATCTGGTCGGCGATTTCGACGGACAGTCGTCCTGGACCTTGTCGCTTCATTTCGCGTTCCACTGATGTTCGAGCAGCTTCATCGCTTCTCCTCCTCTATTCGGGGTATGGCGTTCCCAGACGCCTACCCCTCTGAAAGAGGGGCAAATGCCGGGAACCTGGGAATGCCTTTATTTTCAAGGGTTTATCCGTTCCCAAAAATCTTGGGAACGCTGGGAATGGGAATGGGAAATCGTTTCTTTTCAACTACTTAACGTTCCCGTTCCCATGGGAATGGCCGTTCCCAGAAATGGTTGGGAACGGGATTTATCGGCTCCTAACGTGGCGTGCCCGTTGTGAAGTTGCCCAGCCCAATGGCGAAGATGCCACCTGGTACATCAAGCCATTTAGCGGTCTTTTCGCCCTTCGCAGCAGCGCGTACGATCTCACCACGCTCGAGCGCCTCGGTCGCCAATGCGTCCAGCCGTCCCTTGGCAATCCTGCGAAGCTCTTCTGGAAGGCGCTCGCGCATTTCAAAAAGCCCACTTGCCCCGGTCTTCGTGAACGGCGAGCCTGCATTGGCGGCAGCCTCAACCGCCACAACAAGCGCGGTGCGCAGATCATCCTGGGCAGGAGCCGAGGTGCCGAGCCCAGCGGTCTTATCAACGAACAGGCCGGAATCGCTGCGGGCATAGGTACTCATGATGCGGCGAGCGGCGCCATTTGCCTTGACGACGCCGCCCAGAACAATCCGATTAGGCTGATACTGTATGCCCAGGGACTTGCAGGTGCGCTTCGCCCTCGCCTCATCCGCAGGCCACATTGCGTAAGCTAGTCGAAGTCCATCGACCAGCGCTGTACTGCCGCGGATTGCCTCACGAGCATCGCCAAGGCTCTCGATGGGCTTCTGGGTTTTCCGCATGTGATGCGACACGATCGTCGTCGCGCCAGTCTCCGTCGCCAACCGTGACAAGGACGTGCACACAAATTGCCCCGCCGCAGGATCCTCGTTTAGCGGCAAGTGAGCAAAACTCGCGAGCGGGTCGAACGTTATAAGGCGCAGGTCTGTGATCGATGCGAGCTCGTCGCAGATACGTTTGAAATCATCGGTCTCAATCAGCCCCTTCTTTTTGTCTTCTTTCCAGAAGGCTCTGGCACCGCCTGCAGAAGGCAAAGGAACGACAATCATCCGTTTACCCGCGGGACTGTAGCGGTTGCCTTTCGTGTCGAGCGCGTCAATGCGGCGATGCACCTCGTTGGCGTCGTCTTCGCTCGTGATCATCACCGATGTTCCCTCGCCCACGACCTGGCCGCCAAAGATCGGAGCTGCGAATGGCCCGCCGCTGCCGAAGGCCACCCGACGATGTAGCTCGAGAAGCGCGAAGCTTTTTCCGGTGTCGCCGGCCGCCGAGACCATGCCTGGAACGCCAAGCGGGATCACCCCATCGACGAGATATTGAACCGCTGGCGCTTCTCCCTTGAAACGGTCAACCGTCCATTCGAAGATCGAGAGCGCGCGAGGCTCGGCCGGAACGGGATCGTTGTCGTTTGCAGCCACAGGCGCTTTCTTGGCAAGCTCCTTGGCCACGAACGCGTCGACTTTTTTCGGGTCCATCTGCTGCGTGACGTCATGCTGACGGCCGCGATGCTTCGTCGCGATTGCAGACAAATCGGCGCCCCCGTCGCGGGCCAATTGCGCAACGGTGCTTAAGGTGACGCCTTTGCCAGCTGTGAAGCCTTTCCACCGCGCGGCAACGTCGCCTTTTCTGTATTTGGCGCCGCGAGCGCTCCATGCGTCGGCGATGGCGAACCCATCGACCCCCAGAGCGCCATGAACTGCCATCAGGACGTTGACCCAGTCTTGGTAGCCAATGTCTGGCGAGATAAAGCTCAGCAACTCCTCGATTTCGGCCGCGCCTGCAGGTGCATTGTCATTTGCAGGCGTGTAGTCATGCCGCAGCGGACGCCTGGGCGATCGGACGATGTCGACCAACCACTTAGGGGCTTCGGCAACCTCTGCCCTGAAGCCACACGGGGTATGGGCTCCCAAGAACTCATAGAAAGTTCCATCTGCGAGCGTGCTGCCAGCGGCGATGACATAGCCGCCCTGCGCCCGTATATCGATGTCTGCAGGAAGGCTGCCTGTCGAGGTGGTTAGGCCATCCACATGTTTGAAGAGGAAGTGTGTTCCTCCCGTTGCCGTCTGCACGACAACGGTCGGCGGCAGCGGTGCGTGCTCGGCCTCAAGGGCTGCGAGACTGACGTCGCCGTGCTTGCCTTCCTTCACGTCCACGTCGAGCGCGAAGAAGCCTGTTTTCTCGCCCGTCGGGATGCCGACCAACGCATCTGGATTCCGCCGCCACCATTGGCGCACGATCTTTTCGTTCGTGCTCGCGCCGTATAGACCATTTGATGTCAGTGGGCTTTTTGGGCCGTACACTCTGCCCGTGTGTGGATCCAATTCTCCCGAGACGCGGCAGGGAAAGACGGGAATCCCGGCTGCGATGTATTCGAGCGCGACGGCAAGGTTGTCCCCGATGGATGGTGTTTCGGAGTTAGGCTGAGCGGCGGCTGTGGACGTCGGCAAGCTGGCCTCCAAGTGCTGATGTTGCTGCGGCAGTGATCTTTTCTGCGATTGCCGGCTGAAACGACGCGCAGTGCTGTCCGCCCACATTGGGCGCTATCGTTCTACGAGTGCCGTCGGGGAATTCGCGAAGCAGAAGGCCGTAGAGACGCACGTCGCCGAGTTGAACCGTGAAGCGGGCGAGTGTTCTGGCGCCGCCAGGTGACGGCGGCCTTTCGACCGCCGTAATAGACTGGATGATGGGATCCATCAGGCAGCCTTCGCTGACCGGGCCGCGATCTCGTGTTGCTCTGCCTCGTATTCCCGCTTCCAGTCCTCAAGGGAGGCGAACTGGTTGTGGTCTGAGTCGTAGATGCCTCCGGCGGGGTCGATGATTACCGCGTAGTCATCGTTGTCGCCGTAACCCTCGAAGAGCGGGTAGCTTCCAGACGGGCAGAGGCGCCATGCGATTACAGACCGGTGCTTGTACGTGAAGACGCCGTCGTCCCAGCGCTCGGCGAACACAGCGATAAACCCAGGGTTAGCTGGGATTACCGGGATAAAAAGCTCAGCAACGTCCGAGTAAAGTTCACAAATTTGCTCGCCGCCCGTCGAAAGAAGGAGTCTTGTCTTACCGTTTCGAAGCGAAGTGAATTGAATAACGTGCGCGGGATTGATGTTCAGTCCTTCTTTGGTGGTGATGATAGGCATTATTCCTCCTCTCGCCGGCGCGCGGCCGGTCGGCAATGGTTGATAATTGTGGTGTGTTGCTGGGGGAACTAACGGCGTTGGCCGGCTAGCGGCAAGGTCTAGGCGGCAGTCGCGCGAGTGACTCTGTTGTCATTTGCACACCACGTGGAGGTACGGGCGCGTTCAACCACCCAAGCATCCAGGTCCGCGGTGTTGTAAACCACGCTACGGCCCAACTTATAGAACCGCGGGCCGCCTCCGAAGCAGCGGAGCTTGTCGAGGGAGCTTTTCGAGAGGCCGACGTAAGCCGCTGCCTCTTTTACGCGAATGTTTTTCAAGGGCATCTCCTTTGTTTCAAGTTGATGCCTGCAGTATGATGGTTTTTACATTTTAGTTTAGGCGAACAAATTGCATTTATTCGCGGGTTGACTCGTCTTGGCCTGCTTTTACTGCATCGAATTCAGCGACGGCTTTTCTTATGTGGGTCTCTGAATATCCGAACTTTTCAGAGAGCTGGTACAAGGTTTCCTCGTACTTCACGCCGTCCTCCCTCATCCAATGATACTGCTCTCCGATTTCCCACCAATGACGCGGGAGGGACTTCTGTCGTCCGCGTTTCCTTTTGGGGGGCTTCAGCATGTCCGCGGCCAGGCACTGTACAACTCCGTCCGCCTTTCCCGTCAGAAGAATTTCCACCAGCAGTGTTTTTGCGTCTTCGTTGCGGCCCTCAGAGAGGGCCGCCTCGATTGGCAGAGCCTGCAAGCTGAAACCACTAGGAAGTTTTGCCATTGCGCGCCCCCATGGCCTTCACGATCTTGTTGCCGATCTCATCCGCCGCACGTTTAAGCGGATCAACATCGAGGTGGGCATACCGCTGCGTGGTCGCGGCTTGAGTGTGACCGAGCAGCTTTCCGATGATGGGAAGGCCGAGGCTGCCCCCGACGCCGACGCTTGCAAAGGAATGGCGGAGGTCATGCAGGCGCACATCCTCCAGCCCCGCGCGCTTGAGGATGGCTTCCCATGGTTTGTTGAGATCCGCCCTGGGTTTTTCGTCTTCCGTGCCGGCCGAACTACCTGCGATCACGTATTTCCCGACGCGCGGCAAGCTCTCAAGAATCGCAACCGCTGCGGCGGATAGGACGACGGTTTTTTTGCCCGTCTTCGAGTCCGGAATGAAAAGTACGCCGCGCTCTAGATCCACCTCCGACCATTTCAGATCAAGGATTTCGCGGCGTCGAGCCCCAGTCAGCAATAGAAGTCGAATTGCTGACACGGCATGCGGACCATACACCGTTCGTCTATTCTCCGGTTTAGGAGCATGCTTCGCCTTGGCTTTTTTCTCATCGACGGCGTAAGGGAGGCCGATCGTCTCCGCCTCGTGAAGGGCGTCGCCCAGCGCCGTCAGTTCTGCCGTGGTGAGAAACCTCTCCTTGCGATTTTCCTTGAACCGTTCCACCGCCTTCACCGGATTATGCCCCGCGGGCACCAGATGCTGCTTCGCGGCCCAACTGAACATGGCTGAGAGAACCGCGAGTGTGCGATTGGCCATCGTCTTTCCGCCGTTCCCCTTCCCGATTTTACCGCGTGTGATGTGTGCCTGCAGCCGTGCAACGTCGCTTGGCGTCACGAGCGAGCTGCGCATTGATCCGAGCACCGGCTTCACGTACCGCTCAACAGCGGCCGAGTATTCTTGATATGTCCGTCCTTTGCGCTTGGTAGCCACATGATCCTTCAGGAACTTATCAGCAAGGTCAGCGATTGTGTCCTGTTTCCGCTCATCGCTTCGTGCGCCAGCCGGATCCGCGCCAAGCGTTACTCGCGCCAATGTTCGGGTGGCTTCGTCGCGGGCTTCCTCGGGGGAATGTGTGGCAGGCGTGCCGATTTTCAGCCTCTTTTTAGCGACGCCGCGTCCACCCGCCCCTGGTCTGTATTCCAGAATCCACGACCGCGCCCCGCTCGGCATGACCTTGAGACCGAAACCCTTCACGCTCTCGTCGTAATAGATCACCGGCTTTTCCGCCGGCTCAATCGCAGAGACGGCCTTTCGCGTCAGTTTGATTGTCGGCATCAATCCCCCTATTGAGTCGCCACCGAGTCGCCACCAAAAATGAAACACGAGGAAACTTGAGGCGAAACTCACTAGGGTATATAGGCCAAAACGCTTGAAAAATAAAGGGTTCTTGACACAGGCGGAAATTCGGTGCAATTCAAGTATGCTGACTTTTAATCAGTAGGTCCAGGGTTCGAATCCCTGCGCGCTCACCATATAATGGCAAATCATATCAACAGGTTGCGAACATTCCTTGCCATGCGATCCAGGCTGGAATTGCGATACTCACTGC
>Ga0209281_1001155_pt1 | contig 18522 bp, 18 predicted proteins | sample MedtruBG_FD_187514 | JGI IMG/M metagenome (GOLD analysis project Ga0209281, IMG submission 187514) | Root nodule microbial communities of legume samples collected from California, USA - Medicago truncatula BG (SPAdes) (version 2) | ecosystem: Host-associated > Plants > Roots > Nodule | place... | reverse complement strand
GGCATCGGGACTTTGCGCCACAAACGTCGGACGCCCGGTTTGCGTGGACAGCGTGGTGTCCCACGGCGGCTGGTTCTCCACCCAGATTTCCAGGCCCAGTTCCCTGACCTTGTGGATCTGCATCTGGCGCAGCGCGCGCTTCGGTTCGGCCAGGGCGCTGTGCGTACCCAGGGCCAGGGCGGCCAGGGCGGCCAGGTGATGGCGGCGGTTCATCGCACACCTCCGGCGTTCACGATGGCCGAGCCCATGCCCAGCAAGGTCAGCACCGCTACCGACAGCAGGCCGTACCAGCGGCGGCTACGCGCCAGCGCCAGGCGCCAATCCAGCCGGCTCACCAGTAAGCACGCCGCCCACACCAGCGCAAAGCTCAGCAGTGCGCGACCAGACAGATTTCCCAATACGAAGCTGATCGACATGGCAGCCTCCTAGTGGGCTTCAAACAGCGACCACGCATCGTCACGCCGCACCATGATCTGGTTGGACAGGCAATACTGGTCCTGGAATTCGCGCGAAAATTTCAGCGTCTGCGCGCGCAGCGCATCGACCGCATGGCCATGGGCGCTGTCGCACATCAGCAGGCGGTTGCGGCGCGGCACCGTGACCAGCAACTCGCCGCTGATGTCCGCTTGCACCGCTTTCCACAACCCGTCAAGTACCAGCAAAGACGCTTCCAGTTCGCCGCCGGTCACGGCCATTTCACAACCCCCATGGGCCTGGAACGATATGCTGGGCAGGGTGCCGCCCAGGTTCTCGCGCGCCAGGCGCGGCGCGTCCTCGCGGGCAATGCCGGCGCTGTGCAGCAGCTTCGACGTGGCCATGATGAACGTGTCGGGCAGGTCGAACGCATAGGTGACGAGCAAGTCGCCGCACAGCGGCACATGGTCGGGAATCTGGTCCGGCGGCACGCCCGCCTCGCGCAGTGTTCTGATGTAATCGACATGCTTGATGCGCGGTCGCAGCTGGGCGGCGGTGAGCGGCGGCAGCGCGGGTGGCTTGGGGGCGGACTTGGTTTTTTTCAGAAATCCAAACATGTCTTACTCCTGGTGGGGGTTGAGGTCAGCGCCATGCCGGCGCACGGGGATGCCGAGCTGTTCGCTTAGTTGTTGCAGCTCGGGGTGGTACGCGGTGCTGACGACGATGGCGTGCCAGTCGCTGTCCTTGTCGTCGATGTCGATCAGCAGGTAGCCGCGCTCGCCCAGCCACGCGCTCCAGGCCGCCAAGGTGGCCTCGCAACGGGCCGGGCCGTATGGTGGGCCGGGCGGTCCCTCGAGCGGCCCCAGGCCGCGTTTTTCGCTGAGGTCGCTGGCCTGCTGTTCGAGCGTCTCGTCATCTTTTAAGTCCGCGTAGATGGCGAGATCGCTTTCGGCCAGGTTGTGCAGCAGCGTTTGCAGGTCGTGGATCTTGCGTGGCTTGCCGATGGCGTCGAGCACGGCTTCGGTGGCCTCGATGTCGCCGTCGGCCACCAGCTCCACCCAGCGGGCGATGCCCTTGCGTTTGCTCTTGGCGAGGTCGGCTTTTTTGGGCGGCGGCGGCACGTTGATCGGCAAGTCGGCGCCCACGTACAGCGGCCGCCACTGATCGCGGCTATGGCGGATGTGCTGGCGGTAGTAGTCGGCCAGGTCGCGTGGGTAGTAGGGGTGGTCGCGGAAGGCGGTGTCGTCAATGTCGTAGAGACAGGCGGCTAATGCTATTTCATAGGCCAGGTCGCATGAGTGGCCATCAAACCAGGGGGGACTATCGAGTTTCTCTTTGTAACCGTAGGGACTGACGATGCGCGGCCAGCTTTGCATGTGCTTTTCCATGGCTGCACTGCGTTCCTCCGCAGGGCGCGCCAGTACGCGCAACACGGGATCGGCCCAGTACGCCAGGTATTTATCTTTTTTGTACGTGGTTGCGACCCGGTGCAATGGATCGTATGCGTGCAACATCAAATCAAACAGGTAGCCTTTTAGTTCTTTTTGCGGAGACACGCCCAACAGTATTTGTCGAAGTACTTCAGCGTCGTTCAACAGCAGTAATGCGAGAGTGATATAACCGAAATTGAGACGACTGTTGCCCCTGAGAAGGTAATCTTGAAATTGAGGTGGTACGCGGTGAATACGGACGTAATCGCCAGAGTTCAGTATGCGAGGCACTTTTATTTTTAAGGTTGAAATGATGGCTTCCAACTCGAACCCGGCCCCGTATTGGTGTAGCAGGAATTTTTTGTCTGCGTCAATTGTTGAATACATGAAACATGTTTTGTTGGGCGGCGGTAAGTCAGCAAAACGGGCCTCCCACTCGTTTTCCCACTTTTCCATTTTTGAGAAATAGTCCTGATAGCTTCCCCTGTGTCCGATCGGATTCCTCATCGGTGTGTTGTCATTCATGGCTTCCACTCCTTTCCAAGTTCGACGTCGTAATCAAATAAATCAACCACTTCGTGATAGGTGGTGCCCTTGTGGTCGGTCTGGGCATAAATCCGTTTGACCTTGCCGCTCTCCATCGCCGCGTTGATTTTGGCTAGCTCATCTGGATCGTCTACAAGATCTTTCAGCCGCTCGTTGACCCAATCCTTGCTTAATTGGCGGCCGCTATTTTTGGTCATGCAAAGCTTGGCTTTGCAGCCCTCCGGATCACCTGGCTTCTCTCCGTCCATCGCCTTCGATTCGATGATGTAATAATTGCCATCCGCATCCTTGTAGATGCCGTCTATTCCCCGGCTGCCATACCATTTGGCAAATAGCTCTTGTGGATCTTTGCCCCTGGGATCAAAAGATTTGCCAACCGGCTGCATTCCCTTATCCAACAACTGCTTGAAGACGTTGTACTCGCCGCGAAAGCCTCTTTCGTGTGGTTCCAGATCGTCGTACGGTTTGCTGAAAACTCTGGTATCGCATTGGATGTTGTGAACCCAAATCCCCACCGTCCCCACGAAGTAGCTGGGCGTGCGGCCCACGCTGAAGTTGTAGACGCGTAGTGGTTGCGCCACCGCCTGGTTGGCGATGACCAGGCTGTCCAGTCGTTCGCCGGCCAGCACGTCGCCGGGCAGTACCTGCTCGGCTGGCGTCCATCCCTTGCCCTGCAACCACATCGGATGCTCAGGCGTTACGCGGTAGCTGCCGCCTTCGGTGGTCAGCAGCTGGTAACCGCTGGCCTGGCGGTTCATGATGTGGGTAACTGCTTGCGGCCGGTCGGCGTAGTTGCGCTCGTTGCGCGACAGGACTTGCTGGCCGACGGTGATTTGTTCAATCGGCACCAGCCCGTTGGGGGTGAAAACCAGCGTGCCAGCCGCAAAGCTGACGCAGCCGTAGTCGCGTTTGACGGCCTTGCTGGCGTCGGCCAGCTTGCCGCCATACCTGGTCAGGCGCTGCGCAAGCTTGACCGCGAAGTAGGGATTCACATAGGTGGCGACCACCTTACCGAGGTCGTAAGCGCCACACTGGGTGGCCTTGGTGATGGCGTCGACAGCTTCCTGGCCGAGCAGTTCTCCCAGCGAGGCCAGCGTTCCTTTCGGATCGTCGAAAAATGCCTTGCCCAGCTGAATCAAGCCCTGGATAACATCACCTGTGTTGGTGAACAGGTAAGCCAGGTCGGCGATCTGGTCCTTCAAACCGGCATACAGGCCCTTGACAAATTCATAGCCGTAGGTGAGAGCGCCCTTGACGCTGTCCCACAATTTTCCCCAGAGACCCTTGTCCGCTTCGCTGGCGCCTTTCTTGTCCTGCTCGGGCGTGGTCTTTTCGCAGACTTCTTCGATAAAGCGGCAGTTCTGCTGCTTGGCCCACGCCTGCTTGACCTCTTTGCTCTCGAAGCAGATCGGTGGCGGATCACAGATTTTCCACACCACCCCACCGCCACTTGCCGGCGCGATTGCAGGGCTGGCGCCACCCGATGATTGCGCCCACGCCGACAGCATCGAGCCGGCCAGGAGGCACACGATCAGCCAGAGCGTCAGCAGGCGCGTTAGCACATGGCGCAGGGCGCCACGAGGTAGTTGGGTCAGAAACATGGCGGCGGCTCCCCAGGTGACGGGGCTATCGGCCCACCCGGATCGACTGGCGCTTCCGGATCGTCGGGGTCGTGGGGCGTGGCCGGGTCGCCTGGTGTGGCCGGTCCCGGTTGGCCGGGCTTCGTGGAACCGGCCAGGTTGGCTTCGAAAAATGGCGATTGCATGCGCAGCAGCGCTTCGCTCTGGATGTGGATGCGCCTGCCCGGAAACGCCGCGTTGTTACAGTGAGGCGCGGTGGGCTCGGCGCCGATGCCGAACGGGTTGCGCAGGCCGGCGCCCTCGGTTGCGGGATCGTTGGCGTTGAAGGCGACGTGCAGGATGCGGTCGATCACCGGCACGAGCAGGCGGAAACAGTAGGTCACGCGCACGTGCAGCAGGTTGGCGTCCTGGACCGAGAGGTGGGCGGTGGCGCCGGGGGTGCTGCTGCGGTAGGCCAGGGTGTCGTTGGGCAGCTCCTTGCCGCTGCCGCCATCGAGGCGCGCGCGGCCGAAGTCGGCAAATGCTGCGCGGGTGGGGTTCAGTATCTCGATGCTGGCCAGTGCCGCTGGGCCGGCGGTTTCGGCCGCCGCCTTGTCCAATGCCCTGGCGTAGCCGGTGGCACCCGGCTGGCTGGCAAACAGTGGCGCGAGGCCGCGCGCGAGCGCGTTGCGCATGGCGCCCACGTCGCCGTTGTGCATGGCGCCGGCGCGGGCGGCCAGCATGGTGGCGTAATTGAGCGTGGCGCGGCCCTGGTACAGCAGCGCCGTTTGCAGGATGCCGAACACCAGCATCACCAGCGCCGGGAAAATGACGATGAACTCGGTGGCGGACTGGCCGCGCTGGTGGTGTCGGTTGCGCCGATAGCCACGGCTGCCACGACAGCGTGGGGACCAAAGACCGGAATTCATGTCAGCCTCCCTACCGGCAGGTCCATGCCCGCGGCGATGCCGCATCGCGCCGCCGTGCCGGCACGAAGTTCAAGCGTGTACCACGCGCGCCAGCACAGCCTCACTCGGTTGGGCCGTACGTGGGACACCACCCGCAGCACGCGGCCGTCGTGGCGCAGGAACACCAGGTCGAGCGGGTAGCCCATACCTGCCGTGTGCACCATATTGCAGGGGCTCAGCAGTAGGCCCTGGTGCGACGCCAGCGGCGGGCGCCGCAGCAAGCCGCGCAGGCGCGCAGTCATGCTGGCAGCCACCTCGACCTCGAGTGCCTGTTCGCCGGTGGCAGAGTGGAAGCGCAGGATTGCCATCGCCGCACCTAGAAATCCACGCCCGATTGCAGGAACTTCATCGCAATCGGGAAAATCAGCACCAAAAAGGTGACCGGAAAGATAAAGGCCACCAGCGGAAAGATCAGCTTGACTGGCGCTTCCATCGCCAGTTGCTCGGCGCGCTGGAAGCGTTCGGCGCGGCGCTGCTCGGCCTGCGCGCGGAAGGTGGCACCCAGGCTGGCGCCCATGCGTTCGGCCTGGATCACGGCGCTGACAAAGCTCGAGATTTGCGGCAGCCGCAGCCGCTCTTCCATGCGCCGCAGCGCTTCGGCGCGGGTAAGGCCGGCGCGCAGGTCACGCAGCACAAACGCGAACTCGCTCTTGAGCGGACCGACCGGGCCTTTGGCCACGGCCTGGCTGATCGCCCCGGCCATGTTCAGCCCGGCTTCCACCGACATCACCATGAAGTCGAGGTACGTGGGCAGCGCCTTGATGATGAGTTTGCGACGAGTCTTGAGCGCGTCCTTGAGCCACAGGCGCGGATACATGAAACCCACCATGGCCACCAGCAGCACGGCGGTCCAGTTCAACAGGCCGGCAGCGGCCAGCACGCTGGCTGCCAGCAGGCCGAAGCCGGCCATGCTCACCACGCACAGGGCGATGAATTGCGTCGCGCTCATCAGGTACAGCAGGCCCGACAGGCGCAACTGCTCGCCGGGGCCGGCCAGCAGCACGCGCGGCAGCCAGTGGCCCAAGTGGTAGTCGAGCAGGCGGATCAGCGGCCACAGCAGGCCTAGCGGGCGTGGCAGCGGATCGAGCCAGGCGCGGTCCTCAGCGGGCACCTGGCGCTTGAGGCGCACGGCGCTATGGACCAGCGCCGCCACGCACAGGGCGCAGGCCAGGCCGATCAGCATTGAAAGAAGGATGAGAGCCATGATCACACATCGATCGCGGTGATTTTGCGGATGAAGTGGTAGCCCACGCCCACCGTGCAGACGATCACGGCCATGGTGACCCAGCCATACCAGGCGTGGAACAGCGGCGCCATTGCCTCCGGTTCCATCACGTTGAGGACCACGATCAGCAGCAGCGGCAGCGCGCTCATGACCAGCCCCTGCATTTTTCCTTGTGCGGTCAGGCTGCGGATCTTGCCTTCCATTTGCAGGCGCGCGCGCAGGGTTTTGGCCAGCGACTCCAGCGTTTCGGCCAGGTTGGCGCCCACTTCGCGCGACAGCGCCATGGCGGCGGTGACCAGCGTCAGGTCGGGCAGCGGCACGCGGCGCTCGAGCGCGCCCAGGGCAACCGCAAACTCAGCGCCCAGGCGCAATTCGCGCTGGAGCAGCTCGAACTCCTGCGACACCGGCGCCGGCGCTTCGGCAGCGACCGCATCGAGCGCCATGCCCAGGCTGGCGCCGGCGCGCAGCGAGCCGGCCATCATCAGCAGCGCGTCGGGCAGTTGCTGCTCGAAGCGACGCAGCCGACGCCGGCCGATGAAACGCAGCAGCAGTTGCGGCGCGGCCAGCCCCAGCGCGGCCGCCAGGCCTGCCAGCAGCAGGTTGCCGGTGAGGAGCCAGGCGATGACGGGCGCCACCGCTGCGAGCGCCAGGTTGAGCACGAAGATGCGCTCGGCATCGGTAAAGATGAACATGGCGGCCAGGTCGTTCTGGGCGGCGCTGGCCAGCCGTTGCTGACGGCGCGACAACCAGCGCGTGCCGAAGGACAGGAACAGCCACAGCGACAGCAGCACGGTGATGAAGATGGCGCCGACCAGCAGCGGGGTGGGAATCGCGTGGTTCATGGCAGGCTCCTGGTGCCGAAGATCGTGGTATCGACCGGCAGGCCGCGCTTGACCAGGTCCTGGTAAAAGTCGGGGAGATGACCGGTGGGCTCAAAGCTGCCGCGCACCTTGCCATCCGCGCCAAAGCCGTCCTGCTCGAAGCGGAAGATGTCTTGCAGCTGGATCAGGTTGCCTTCCATGCCGCTGATTTCGCTGATGTGGGTAACCTTGCGGGTGCCGCAGGAAAACCGCGTCTGCTGCACGATCAGGTTGACGGCCGAGGCGATCTGCTCGCGGATCGCCTGCATCGGAATGTCGAGGCCGCTCATCAGGGTCATCACTTCCAGCCGGGACAGGCAGTCGCGCGGGCTGTTGGCGTGGGCGGTGGTGAGCGAGCCGTCGTGGCCGGTGTTCATGGCCTGCAGCATATCGAGCGCTTCGCCGCCCCGGCACTCGCCGACGATGATGCGGTCGGGCCGCATGCGCAGGCAGTTGCGCACCAGGTCGCGGATGGTGACGGCGCCGCGCCCCTCGATATTCGGCGGCCGCGCCTCCAGCGACACCAGGTTGGGCTGGCTCAGCTGTAACTCGGCCGCGTCCTCGACCGTGACGATGCGCTCGTTGTCCGGAATAAAATTGGACAGCACGTTGAGCAGCGTGGTCTTGCCCGACCCGGTGCCGCCCGACACCACGATATTGGCGCGCAGCCGCACCGCCACCCGCAAAAAGCCGACCATCGCTTCGTTGAGGGCGCCAAAGCGCAGCAGGTCGTCGGCACCGAGTTTGCGGCGCGAAAATTTGCGGATCGTCAGCGCGGGTCCCTTGATGGCTAGCGGCGCGATCACCGCGTTCACGCGCGAGCCGTCCTTCAGGCGCGCATCGACCATCGGCGAACTTTCGTCGATGCGCCGGCCCAGCGGCGAGACAATGCGCTCGATCGCCGCCAGCACCGCCGCATCGTTGGAAAACGAGATGTGCGAGCGGGTGAGCACACCGTCGCGTTCGATAAAGATATCGTTGTGGCGGTTGACCATGATTTCGCTGACCTGCTCGTCGGCCAGCAGCGCTTCCAGGGGACCCAGGCCGACGATCTCGTTGAGCACCACGTCGCGCAATTCTTCGCGCAGCGCGCGCAGCGGGCTGAAGGTGTCGTCGGTGTCGATCAGTTCCTCGATCAGCTTTTGCACAGCGGCGCGTAACTCGGCATCGGCCATGCGCGCCACGTTGACGCGGCGCAGATCCATGGCGCCGATCAGCTTGCGGTGCAGGGCGGCGCGCAGCAGCATGCCGTCGGGATTTTCCAGCGCGCCCAGTATCGGCGCCGGATTACTTGCTGGCGCTGGCACGCCGTCGATGACAGCGACCGGATCGGGCGTGGAGCGCAGCCGCGCCCGCACCGTGTAGTCGCCGAGCGCGATTTCGTCGTTGGCCGCGAGCGGGCCGTACTGGCGCACGTCGTTGCCATTGACGCGCACCGGCGCCATGCCGCCGGCATCCGCAAGGTGCAGGCCATCGTCGCGCATGGAGAACGCCAGCTGGCGGCGGCCGATGCGCCAGCCGGTTAGCGGCACCACGCTGCCCTCGTCCTTGCCGACAAAGCAGTGCGGACCGGGACTGCTGCCCTGGCCGACAGGCTCGCCGCGCCGGGAGACTTCGATGCAGATGATCGGGGACATGGCGGCTCCCTCACGGCTGCTGTGGCAGCGGTGGTTGCGGCACTGGTGCGGCCGATTCCGGCGGTTTCGAAGGCGCCGACGTTGGTGACGGCACCGCCTGCGTTGGCGGAATCGACGGTAGTGACGGCACCCCCTGCGCCGGAGGAATCGACGGTCCCGGCTGCTGTGCAGAAGCCGGCGGCACTGGCTCACCGGATGGTTCGGGCGCTGGGAATGGCGGATGGCTTTGCCGCAATTGCTCGAGCTTGTCGCCGAATTCGCCGATATGGGCCTCGCCGCGCTGGCGTAACTGCAGCGCCAGGCCGTCGCCGGGGTGGATGATTTCCGGCTCCAGCAGCACCACCAGCTCGGTGCGGTTGGTGCGGAAGTCGTCCGAGCGGAACAGACGGCCCAGGATCGGAATGCGGCTCAGCGCCGGCACGCGATCAATGGCGGTGGACATTTCGCTGTTGACAAGTCCCGACAGGGCAATCATTTCGCCGGCTTTCAGGCTTACCTCGGTGGCAGTGCTGCGCGTGACAAAGCCGGGAATGCCTGCCACCGACACGGCCGGGTCGATCTGCGACAGTTCGGTGGAAATCTTGGCGGTGATGACGTCGGCCGCATCGATCTGCGGCTCAATGGCCAGGATGATGCCGTACGGCTTGAACTCGACCGTGGTGGCGCCGAACGCGCCGACCAGTGGGATCGGCACCTCGCCGCCCACTTGCAGGCGCGCCTTGCCGCCGCTCTTGGCGGTCAGTTCGGGCGACGCCAGCAGCCGCACGTCGCCGTTCGAAATGCCGAGGTTCAGGCGCGAGGTAATGGTGGTGGCCAGCCCGAGGAAGGCGCCATCGCGCGCGCTGCCGTATTGGCGAAAAGGCGGCGCCGCCACCAGCAGGTCGTCGCCGGCCTCGCGCTGGCGGCCGTCCTTGTAGACGCCGGTGGCGCGCGCCACGCCGGTCAGGCCCAGCACCGGGCCATTGGCGTTCTTGGCCCAGTTGATGCCGATCTGCTCGAGCAGCGAACGCTTCACTTCCACGAAGTGCAGGCGGAACAGCACCGAGCGCGTGTGCGACGTGCCCTGGTCCTCGCGCACGTTAAAGACGATGTTGGGCGTGCCGGCCAGGCTGGTGGTCAGCCGTTGCAGCACGTCCTTGTGGGCCACGCCGCCAAGCACCAGTTCCGCGCCCACCTGTTCCACCTGGACGCCGGCCACGCCGCGCGTGAGGGCATCGACCTTGGCGCGCACCTCGAGCAGGTCGCGCGGCACCACCTGCACCCGCCACGCGTGCACCGTAGTGTCGGTCCACACCAGCAGCGTGGTCGTGCCCACCTGCTCGGCGATCAGCAGCAGCTTGCCGTCCACGGTGGTGGTGCTGAGCAGGTTGCCGCTGCCTAGCGCCACGCGCACGACCTTGCCGGCGACTGGCAGCAGGCGGATGTCGCCGGCGGCCAGCGTGAGCGGTTCGGTGGCGCGGTAATCGAGCGCGGCGCGCGGCTGTTTGACGGCTTTGGCGGCAAAGGCCGGTGTCGGCGCCGGGATCAGCAGCACGATGCTGGCGACCAGGGACAGGATGCGATGGAGGTTCATGTCAGGGCCTGCCAGGTTGGGTGTCGCGCAGTGCCGGGATCGGCTGTGGCGGGGAAGCGGGCGCAGATTGCTGCGGCGCCGACTGCATTGTTGGGGCAGTAAATGCTGGCTGCGCCTGTGGCAGCGGCGAGGGCGGCAACGGCGAGGACGGTAACGACGGCATCTGCGACAGCGAAGAAGGAAATATCCCGGGCGGCAGCAGCCCGGTCGGTAACGCCGGAAGCGGCCCCAACGACGTCGGCAGGGCCACCGGCGCCAGCATGCCGCCGCTGGCCCTGGCGCCGCCGACAATGAACTCGATGCCGTTGTCTCGGCTGCGCTCGGCAGGCATCAGGTGGGCGCCCCGCAGCGGCGCCAGCGTCAGCGCTTCGCGGTCGAGCTTGCCACGCAGGACCACGCGGAAGCTGCCCAGGCGCTGGCCCACCATCAGCCTGGCCGCCTGGCGCGGCGATACCAGCAGGGTGATGGAATCGAACTGGCGCTCCTCGGGCGGCGCGCCTTCCACCTCGCCGGGGCGCGCCATCTTGCCAGCCTGCTGGCCGGGTGTGTTGTCGAGCTCCTGGAACTCGCGGCCGGTGGCCAGCACCACCATGTCCTGCATGAACAGCGTGGCCTGTTCCAGCGATTTTTCGTCGACCGGCGCGCGTTCGTGGCGCGGCCTGGCCGCCTTCGAGATCAGGAAAATATCGACCCGGTGCTGCGGCCGCAACGTGTGGGCAATCGAATTGAGATTGTCGATATCGATGGTCATCGCGCGCTGGCCCGCAGGCACCACGGCTGCCACATCGTTTATTTCAGGCTGTTGCAGGTCGCTCAGTTGCACCGGCCGGCCGCGCAGGACCGGGCGTGCCAGGCGCAGGCCTTCCATCGATTGAAAGTCATCGGCCAGCAGCGTGTCGGGGTAGACCAGGTCGTCCTCGACGGGACGCGCCACGAAGTGGTTGCCGCTCAACACGGTGCCGGCCTTGGCGTCGTGCTTGGGCACCACCACGCGCACCGTCACGGGCGGCTTTTGCTGCGAGCGTTCGGCCAGCTCGTTCTTGATGGCCGTCTCGCGCTGCTGCAAGTACAGGTAAGCGAGCAGCGCCACGCCGGCAGCAAGCGCTGTAGCCAGGCCCAGCAGCAGTGCCGGATGCGTCAGGCGCGCAATGATATGGGTAGGGGAGGCCATGGTTCATGCGCTCAGCGAAATCGTATAGGAGTAGGCGGCGTACGCATTCTTCAGCGCCGCCACCAGCGCGTGCACCGGCGACGCTGGATGGACGGCCGCCACCAGCGCCACCACCACGAACAGCAGCACCACCACGTATTCGGTCATGGCCTGACCTTGCTGCACGAAGGATTTCATAACGCCTCCACGGCGGTGAGGATGATCTGGCTGGGGCCGTCGGGCCAGATGACGATGCTGATCTGGCGCCGGTCGCGCTGGGCAGTGATGAAGGTCATGCCGGCGCCGCGCTGCCGGTCATCGATATCGTGGGCGCGGGTGGCGCGCCAGCCGCCGGCGGCCAGCTGCTGCATGTAAAACTGGCGCAGCTGCGGCACCGGCATGCTCGAATGCAGCGCCATCGTCACGCCGCGGCGGCCATCGTCGTTGCTGGCTACCGATGACGCCAGTTTCGATCCCGGCGGCAGCGGCACGCCCAGCGCGGCCGGGGTGATCGCGCGCAAGGCAGCCGTCGCCTTGCGGCCGCGCGACAGGTAGCCAAAGCTGCCGCTACTCCCTTGCGCCACCAGTTGCATGGTCACCAGGCAGTCGCCGCCCAGGGCAGAGAGCACTTGCCAGCCGGCGGCGGTATCGCGCCGCACCGCGTGGCCGGCCGCGCGCCATTGCTGTTCGGTACGGTCCAGGATGGTGGCGAGGTCTTCCTTGCCTTGCACCTGGCGGATGTCGAGCCCCAGGCCGGCGCTGGCGATGTTGCCGGCGACCGGCACCGTGCTGAGGCCGGGCGGGATGTCGGTCGGGCATGGTAGCGTGCTGCCTGGTGCGGCCAGGCAACATCCGAGGGCGAGAAGAAGTAATGAGAAAGGGGATGGCATGACAATCTCCCGGTCACCGTTGCAGGGCCGGCGCGGCGGGGCCGGGTTTGACCGCGCCGCATGTGCGGCTGATGAGGGTCCAGCGTTCGGTGTGGGTGTGACGAATGGCTGGCTGGCGGGCGTCGATGCCTGCCATCACCTCGTTCGCCTTGCGCGCGCTGGCGCGCTCCTTGGCGGTACGGGCAGCCTGCAAGTCGCGGTTCAATGCGGCGCGTACCCGCGCAATGTCCGCTGCCGCCTGCGCATCGCGTTCGGTTTTGATGCGGCGTACTTGCCTGGCCTGTTCACGCTGCTCTGGGGTACCGGCAGCTTCCAGTAATTCCGGCACGCCCCATGCGTCGCCCGGCAGGGACACCGGCTGGGCGACGTCAAAGGCGTTTTCCCAGGTCGTGTCGCTGAGCTTGCGCACGGTGCTGGTCATGCGGCCAATGGAACACTGGTCCACCATGGTCAGAGTGTTGCCGTCGAGCTTCAAGGACAGGTTTTTACAGGCGTGTGGCGCGGCAAATGGCGCAGCTTCGGGCACGACCTGCTGGCCCATCCGTCGGCAGGTCGTGCTGCGCCCGCCAGTGGTGGTGGTGACCGTGAGGCTCTCGCCGGTGTCGGTGGTCGTCGTGAGCGTACCGGTGACACCATTCTTGTGATCGGCGATCGTCATGGGCGTATCCAGGTGCCGGGTGATGCCCTGGCCGACTTCGAGGCGGTAGAGCCCTGGCGGTGGCAGCATGTTCAGCATCTCGGGCGCGAAGGCCGGCGGCGCAGCGCCGGCAGCGCTGCCGGGCAGCACAGCTACCACCGCGAACAGGAACAGGGACAGGATGGTGGGCACGATGAGCCTCTCTGGTGACGGTTACTTGAGCCGGTCGGCCGGCACCTGGTCGACACTGACCTTGCCGACTTCGATGGTTGCGGTGGCGCCGTCCCAGGGCAGCATTGCAAGCTTGGCAGCCGTGATCGGCGCGCCCAGCCCCTGGGCGGTGGGCACCATCTTTTCCACCATGGCGCGCGTGCCGCTGCGGGCGTTGGCGGCCCAGGTGTTGGACAGGATGGCGCCGCTGGCGGTAAAGGCGATGCCTTGCCACGGTGTGTCGGACCACAGGCGCTGGTACGCTGCGCTGTTCCTGGCTACCCGGTCGATCGACACGTCGGCCACAACCAACGATTCGACCGGCAACGGCGGTACGAAATTGACCAGTCCCTTGACGCTGACGTTGTGCAGGGTGTCGATAACGGCGCCGGCGATATCGGTGTCCGGCTTGACGGCAGCAATGTCGCCTGCTATCTGCGAGCGGTTGTCGAGGTAGCGCGAGCCCGCATGGTCTTGCCACAACGGGTCGCTGCCGTTATCGAACGCGGTAGCGCTGCGATCGGTGGCGCGGATCACGGCGCCGGCCTGGCGGTCATGGATCAGCCGCAGCGCGATTTCGTTGTTGATTTCCTCGCCTGATTTCTGGTTGGGGGCGTGCACGGTGTTGAAACCGGTAGCCGATGGTTCATACCAGACCGTGCGCTCCCAGGCGGCGTAGCGCGCTGCCATGGTAGTGGTGTGCTGCACATCGGCCAGCTTGGCCAGCGCGGTTACCGCGATGAACAGCGGTATCAGCACGAACATGGCCGTCACCAGGAACTCCACCATGGCTTGGCCATGCTGGCGGACAAACCTGCGGCGCGGCGGGCCGGTCACTGGGCGGCCCATGATGCGCTCCGGTCTGCCACACTGCGGTCACTGAGGCGCGCCTGCCAGTACGGGCTGAACAGGTTGGCCACTTCGGTCTTGCCGTCGCTGCGGGCCCAGCCGGTGCGCGTCAAACCGGCGCCATCGGATTTGCTGCGATAAAAATACGATTGCGCCGCCGCCAGCGCGCGCAGCGTGTCGCCGCGCAGGCCGTCCTGCAGCTGCACGGCGTCGCTGCCGGGCAGCAGTTTGCCGCTGGTGCGGATGGTGCTGCCCGTGCGTTCGGCTTCGATGGTGACGGCATAGGCGCCGCCGTTGCGCTCCGGTGTCTGGTCGGCGGGCGTGATGGTGGGATCGCGCGCGTCGCGGTAGTAGTTTTGCAGGCCGCCCGCGGTGTCGAGCGAAGTGCCCGGCCCCTGCTCATAGCGCATTTTTGCCGGCACAAACGTGAGCGGCGAAATCAGCGCGGCGCCGTAATGGTCGCTGGCAGCAGGGTTGTTGCGGTAACCGGTGTCATCGCTGTAGCCGCCGCTCCTGCCGGCCACCGCACCGCCGGAGCCGCCGACGATGTCGTCGTCGATCAGAGGCCAGGACGTGGTGGTGTAGCAGATGCCGGTCCAGCACGGATACCAGAATGTGCATGTGGCAAAGCCACCGCCCAGCGTGGCGTCCAGCGACAGCCAGCGTTTTTTGTCGCTGCCGAGGAAGCTGCCGCCCGCGTGGGCAAACGCAAAAAAAGTACTCGAGTAGGCGTGGTTGGGCAGCAGCTTGCATGGTTTGACTTCCGTGAAGCGCCAGCGCGCCGTGGGCGTGGAGGGCCTGTTCCGGGTAAAACCATCGGTCGAATTGCTGCTGACCGTGACGTCGGCAAAGCGGTCGGCAACTGCCGAGGGATCGTTGGCGCGATGCTGGCGGGTGGCGTTACCCCAGGCGTGCACTTGCAAGACGGTGCGGCCGACCAGGAATGCCCCTGCCGTCAACTGCGCTTGCGGGTCGTTGCGCTTGATGGCTTCGTTCGCCACCTGCGCCATGTTGATTGCCGTGGCGACGTGGTGCGCTTCCTGCGCCACTTCGAATGCCTTGATCAGCGCGTCGAGACCGGTGACTGCCGGCCCGGCAAAGGCAGAGAAGGCGGCATGGGTCGTGGCGACCGGCAGGCTCTCGGCAAACTCCCATTCAGGCTTGTTATCCGGAAGCAGGGCCTCGAGACTTAACACCGCCCCATCCATCCGCTTGCGCGTGGCCGCCGCATCTTCCAGGTACGATTTAAGGCTGGCAATCTGCACCACGGCCACCTGGTTGGCGACCATGGCGCGGTTCAGATAGGCGGAAAAATTATGATCGCGCGCCTGCAGGACGCCGGCGCTGTAGGCGCCCGCGTCGGCGGCGTTTTGCAAACGGCTCTTGGTATTGGCCAATATGCCGCTATTAAATAAAACCAGGGTAATCAGCGCGGTAGCGATGCCGAATAACAAGGTAAATACCATGGCCTGGCCGCGCTGGTGCGCTTGGAGCCATGGTGAATAAGCATTGGGCCGCTGGCCGCACATGATGGGCTCGTATTTATGCGAAAATATTTAATATTGGTATTTTCTCGATTAATTTCCGGCATCGTTATCCTTGTTATATTCGGACATGCCTTTTTTGGTATTGGCGCGGGTGGCGGCGGTCTGTGCCGTGGTGCCGGCGGCCTGGATCTGCGCCTGGGCCGGCTTGCCAGCGACCTCGTTGGCCAGGCCCGAGGTCTGGTTGCGGATGGTCTGGCCGAAGACCGAGTACACGCCAATGGCAGCGACGGCAATCATCGCAACGATGATCACGTATTCCATCATGCCCTGGCCGCGTTGTTTAGGTGAAAATAATTTGTTCATGATAATGACTCCCTAAATCAAAATGAGCGAAATGCCGATTCATGGTGATTTTTAATGCCGGGGCAGTCAATATCAGGGGAATGAGGTGGCTCAACCGTGGCGCAGCGCGTGTTTCTCCCGTTTTGTGATATGGGCGGATTGCCGCAATTAATTAGTCATTGGAATTGAAGCGAATATTATTTAACGCTGTTCCCGTACTGCCACCAAGCGCCATAGCGCGGCTGGAAAATGTCGTGATAAATAATCCAAACTAAATACGAAATTGAAGCCAGCCGGCAAGTTGCCACAACGGTGTCCGGCGCACAGCGTGGGAGCGCTACCTGAGCCGACTTTTTCACGTCCGTGTTGCGTTCCCGCGTCAGCTTTGTTCGTAAAAACTTTTCATGGACAAATCTTTATTCGGGAATCAGGTTCGTGGTCCGATCAACTGCACTGCAGCAATTTTTGCTGATGACGTTCACCTTGCCGCCCTGCTATGATCGAACGCTTGTGCGCTGCGCATCGGGAGGTCCCTCTTGCTGCGGCAGCATTCCCTTGGCGTTTAATGAAAGAGATCGACATGGCCCGTCCCCACCTGTTGCTTGTTGCCGCCGCGCTTGGCATCGCCTTTGCGCAACCCGTCCTGGCAGCTGCGCCTGCTGCTGCGCCATTGGCCGGCAACCCGCTGGCTACCGCCAGCACCTTGCCGTTCCAGTACCCGGCCTTCGACAAGATCAAGGATGAGCATTTCCTGCCTGCGTACGCCGAGGGCATGAAGATCCACCTGAAGGAAATCACGGCGATCGCCAACAACAAGGCGCCCGCCACTTTTGAGAACACCATCGTGGCGATGGAAAAATCGGGCGCGCTACTGACCCGCGTGCAAACCACGTTTGGCAACCTGCAAGGCGCCAACACCAACGACAGGCTCGACGCGATCGACAGCGAAATGTCGCCCAAGCTGGCCGCCCACCAGGACGCCATCTACCTCAATCCAAAACTGTATGCGCGCGTGAAGGCGCTGTACGACAAGCGTGACTCGCTGAAACTCGATGCCGAATCGAAGCACCTGCTCGAGCGCTACCACACCGACTTCGTGCGTGCCGGCGCCAAGCTGTCCGCTGCCGACAAGGAAAAGCTCAAAGAGCTCAACGGCAAGCTGGCCACGCTGCAAACCAATTTCACCCAGAATGTGCTCAAGGAAATCAACGCCTCGGCGCTGGTGGTCGATACCCGTGAAGAACTCGATGGCATGAGCGCCGCCGAGATCGACGCCGCCGCTGCCGCCGCCAAGGCCCAGGGCAAGGATGGCAAGTTCGTCGTCGCCCTGGTCAACACCACCGGCCAGCCGCCGCTGTCCGTGCTGACCAAGCGCAAGGTGCGCGAGAAGCTGATGGCCGTTTCGCTCGAACGCGGCAGCCACGGCAGCCAGTTCGACAACCGGCAGCTGGTGCTGCAAATTGCCAAGGCCCGCGCCGAGAAAGCCACCTTGCTCGGCTACGAAAACTACGCCGCCTACTCGCTGGAAGACCAGACCGCGCACGACACCGCTGCCGTCAACAAGCTGCTGACCGAACTGGCCACGCCAGCCGTCAACAACGCCAGGAAAGAGGCCGCCGACCTGCAAGCCGTGGTCGATGCGGACAAGCAGAACTTCACCGTTGGCGCCGCCGACTGGGCCTATTACACCGACAAGGTGCGCGCCCAGCGCTTCGCCTTCGATGAGAACCAGCTCAAGCCATATTTCGAGCTCGACAACGTCTTGATCAACGGCGTGTTCTTTGCCGCGACCAAGCTCTACGGCATCACCTTCAAGGAACGCAAGGACCTGCCGGTGTACAACCCGGACGTGCGCGTGTTCGACGTGTTCGATGCCGATGGCAAGCAGCTGGCAATCTTCCTGGCCGACATGTACGCGCGCGGCAACAAGCAGGGCGGCGCCTGGATGAACGAATACATTTCGCAGTCGTCGCTGCTGGGCACGAAATCGGTGGTAGCCAATCACCTCAATATTCCGAAGCCGCCAGCGGGCGAACCGACCCTGCTGACCTACGACGAAGTAACGACTGCCTTCCACGAATTCGGCCACGCCCTGCACGGCATGTTCTCGAACGTGAAATACCCGCGCTTCTCGGGCACCAGCGTGCCGCGCGACTTCGTCGAGTATCCGTCGCAGGTCAACGAAATGTGGGCGATCTGGCCGGAAGTGCTGGCCAACTATGCCAAGCACTACAAGACCGGCGCGCCGATGCCGAAAGAGCTGCTGGACAAGGTCATCGCCTCGAAGAAATTCAACCAGGGTTTCAAGACCACGGAGTACCTGTCGGCCTCGCTGCTGGACCAGCGCTGGCACCAGCTGACGCCGGCGCAAATCCCGACCGACGTGCTGGCCTTTGAAGCGAAGTCGCTCAAGGACATGGGTGTCGATTTTGCACCGGTGCCGCCGCGCTACCGCACCACGTACTTCTCGCACAGCTTCTCGGGCGGCTATTCGGCCGGCTATTACGCCTACCTGTGGTCGGAAAAGCTCGATGCCGACACCGTCGAATGGTTCAAGGAGAAGGGTGGTCTGAAGCGCGAAAACGGCGACTGGTTCCGCAGCAAACTGCTCTCGCGCGGCGGTACCGACGATGCCATGAATTTGTTCCGCAACTTCCGTGGCCGCGACCCGGTCATCGAGCCGTTGCTCGAGCGCCGTGGTTTGACCGGCAAGTAATTCACCAGCTGTAGCCCGTCCCCGGAAAA
>Ga0209281_1001154_pt1 | contig 18533 bp, 15 predicted proteins | sample MedtruBG_FD_187514 | JGI IMG/M metagenome (GOLD analysis project Ga0209281, IMG submission 187514) | Root nodule microbial communities of legume samples collected from California, USA - Medicago truncatula BG (SPAdes) (version 2) | ecosystem: Host-associated > Plants > Roots > Nodule | place... | reverse complement strand
TTTTCCATTTAAAAGATTTATAGATGGTATTATTGATTTACCATTCGCTCTACCAACAGCGGTTGCAGGTATATCTCTTACTACTTTGTATTCTGAAAATGGATGGATAGGAAAAATATTTTATTCTTTTGGAATAAAATCATCTTTCTCTATTTTAGGGATTGTTATTGCGTTGATATTTATTGGGATACCATTTGTTGTTAGAACAATACAGCCAGTTCTTGAAGATCTAGATAGTCAATATGAGGAAGCAGCAGCAATGCTTGGAGCTAGTAGATCAAGGACTTTTTTTAAAGTAATATTTCCAGAAATATCAGCACCATTATTAACAGGATTTGGATTAGCTTTTGCTAGAGGTGTTGGTGAATATGGTAGTGTAGTTTTCATAGCTGGAAATCTTCCTATGAAAACAGAGATAGCACCTCTTTTAATTATGTCAAAATTAGAACAATACGACTACAGTGGTGCTACGGCAATAGCATTAGTTATGTTAGGTGCTTCATTTTTAATATTATTTGTTATAAATGGAATTCAACTATATAATAGTAAATTAAAGAAGATATGAGGTGAGTAGTAAGTGAAGAAGACATCAATGCATATAAGTGAAAGTAAATTCATAAAGTATGGTTTAATAAGCATAAGTGTATTATTTCTTGTATTAATGCTTATTATTCCACTAATATCGATAATTTCGGAAGCTTTGGCTAAAGGATTTAATGCATATGTAAAAGCAGTTTCAGATGGATACACTCTTAAAGCTATGAACCTTACATTAATAGCTACGCTAATAGCAACAATTATGAATACTATATTTGGTATATGTGTTGCATGGGCTATTACAAAATTTCAGTTTAGAGGGAAGAACCTATTAGGAACTTTAATTGACTTACCTTTTGCGATTTCACCAGTTATTGCAGGGTTGATATTTGTATTAACTTTTGGAAAAGGGAGTTTGTTAGAAAATATCTTAGTTGAAAATAATATGAAAATAGTTTTTGCTGTGCCAGGAATAATACTAGCAACAATATTTGTTACATTCCCATTTGTCGCAAGAGAAATAATACCTCTAATGAATGCGCAAGGAACTGATGAAGAAGAGGCAGCAGCAATGATGGGAGCTAGTGGGTTTAATATATTTAGAAAAATAACTCTTCCTAATATTAAATGGGGACTCATATATGGAGTTATACTGTGTGCAGCAAGAGCCATGGGAGAATTTGGAGCAGTATCAGTAGTATCTGGTCATATTAGAGGAAAGACAAATACTCTTCCATTACACATTGAAATTTTATATAATGAATATCAATTTTCAGCAGCTTTTGCAGTTGCTTCAATATTAGTTATTATTGCAGTTATAGTTTTAGTATTACGTAACATTGTGGAATGGAAAAGTAAGAAGGGGGTCTAGAGTATGTATGTAGAACTAAAGAATATTAACAAAAGGTTTGGAGATTATAAGGCGTCTGATAATGTTAGCTTTAGAATAGAGCAAGGAAAATTGATTGGTCTTTTAGGTCCTAGTGGAAGTGGTAAGACTACAATACTTAGAATGATAGCAGGACTTGAAAGTCCAGATGAAGGAGATATAATCATTAATGGAGTTAAAGTTAATGATATAGAAGCAGGAAAAAGAGGAATAGGTTTTGTTTTTCAAAGTTATGCTTTATTTCGTCATATGACAGTCTATGATAATATTGCTTTTGGGCTTGTGGTACAGAAAGCTAAAAAAGATTATATACATGAAAGAGTTACGGAACTTATAGAACTAATTGGTCTTAAAGGTCTTGAAAAAAGATATCCGGGTCAATTATCTGGAGGACAAAGGCAACGTGTAGCTTTTGCAAGAGCACTTGCACCAAACCCACAGTTGCTATTATTGGATGAGCCTTTTGCGGCTATAGATGCAAAGGTGAGAAAAGAACTTAGAAGATGGCTTAGAGAAACAATATCAAAATTAGGAATAACAAGTATATTCGTGACTCATGACCAAGATGAGGCAGTAGAAGTTGCAGATGAAATAATAATAACTAATAAAGGTCAGATTGAACAAAAAGGAAGCCCAGTTGAGATATATAAGAATCCTAAGACTCCTTTTGTGGCACAATTTATTGGTGAATCAAACCTAATAGATGATTATACTAAACTAAAAGGATTTGAAGCTGTAAATCCTAAAGAAACAAAAGCAATAGTACGTCCAGAATTTATACAAATTGCTAAAAACGATAAAGAAATATTAACTCCGCTTGCAGCAGAAAAAGGGATTATAAAAGATATTTCGTTTAGAGGAAATAATCTTGAGATAGATGTGCAGGTAGGAAATCAAATACTTTATGCTTATCGCAGTCTAGAGGATGAAGAACTGAAGGTTGGCGAGGAAGTATTGGTATTAATTCATAGAGTTTATGCATTTAATGAAAATAGTGCACATGTTGTAGAGAATAAAATTAAGACGGAAGAAATGTCTGTATTTATTTAAGTAATATTCACTATGTAAGAGAAAATGGAAAATAGAGAACTTTAAATTTAATGAAAATAATAATTAGATGCTTAAAAATGCGGTAATTGAAAATAATAATTCTGTATTTATTTAGTATGGAACAATCAAAAAATAATAGACCAGTATGCTTGTTTATTTTGCACCATACTGCGTCAACAATTTAAGCTAATAGGCTCGCTATGAGCATAAATTGTTTCCTTGTCTGCTACAAAATAAACTGTGCATCTTTGGGCTATTATTTTTTTCAAGTGCCTAATATTGACCTTAAAAAAAGGAGATATGCTATGAGTAAGAACGTTCAAGTAAAACAATTAGAGACAGATATATTAATTATTGGCGGAGGTACTGCTGGATGTTATGCGGCACTAACAATACGCGAAGAAAATTCTAATGCATCCGTGCTTATTCTTGAAAAAGCTAATATTAAAAGAAGTGGCTGTTTGGCAGCTGGAGTAAATGCAATCAATGCATATATAGTAAAAGGAAGAACACCGGAAGACTATGTAGATTATGCTAAAAAGGATGCAGATAATATTGTAAGAGAAGATTTATTACTTACAATGTCACAAGGCTTAAATAAGGTAACAAAAAAACTAGAAGATTTAGGACTTGTTATTTTAAAGGATGAAAATGGCGAATATGTAGCTAGAGGAAATAGAAATATAAAAATTAATGGTGAAAATATTAAGCCTATTTTAGCAGATGCAGTTAAGAAGCTTCCAGATGTAACAGTTATGAATCAAGTTAATGTTATTGATTATATTGTAAAAGATAATAATATACTTGGCGCATTTGCAATTGACATAGAAGAAGAAATTCTATATGAAATTAAAGCGAAGAAAGTAATATGCGCGACTGGTGGAGCGGCAGGTTTGTATAAGCCTAACAATCCAGGTTTTTCAAGACATAAAATGTGGTATCCTCCTTTTAATACTGGAGCGGGATATGCTATGGGAATAAAAGCAGGAGCTGAAATGACTACTTTTGAAATGAGATTTATTGCTCTAAGATGTAAAGATACGATTGCACCTACAGGTACAATTGCACAAGGTGTTGGGGCAAAGCAAGTAAATTCAAAAGGTGAAGTATATGAAACGAAATATGGAATAACAACATCTGAAAGGGTTTACGGTACTGTAAAAGAAAATCAAGAGGGTAGAGGACCTTGTTATTTAAGAACAGAAGGTATTAGCGCTGCTCAAGATGATGAATTAAAGAAAGCATATTTAAACATGGCACCTAGCCAGACTTTAAAATGGATAGAATCAGGTAAAAAACCAAGCGAGCAAAATGTAGAAATTGAAGGCACAGAACCATACATAGTAGGTGGACACACGGCTAGCGGGTATTGGGTTGACACTAAGAGAGAAACAACAATAAAAGGTCTTTACGCTGCTGGTGATGTTGCTGGTGGATGTCCACAAAAATATGTAACAGGTGCATTGGTAGAAGGCGAGATTGCTGGGAAAGCAGCAGTAGAAGCAATAAATAGTGATGGGAATAATATTATTACTTTATCAAAAGCTGAAGAAGATTCACTTATAGAGAAAAAGAAAGCAGAAGTTGAAAAAGTATTAAATTCTGAAAATCAGGTATTTAATGTAGAGCAGCTTGAGGAAGCTATGCAAAAGGTAATGGATACTTATGCAGGTGGAATTGGAAGTAGTTATCAGTTTAATGAAAAGCAGCTTGAACTTGCAGCTGAAAAGATTGAACAAATTGAAAAATTATGCGATAATTTGCACGCAGAAGATATGCATGAAGTGATGTTTGTATATGAATTAAGAGAAAGACTTACTATTTGTAAATCTGTAATTGCCCACTTAAAGGCGAGAAAAGAAACTAGATGGCATAGCTTTGCAGAAAATCTTGATTATCCAGAAAAAAGTGATGAATGGCTTAAGTATGTTAATTCAAAACTTGTAGATGGAAAGCTTACAATGTTATATAGAGATTTAGTGGGAAGAGGTGAAACATATGAGCATAGCAATTAATAAAGATAAATGCATAGGATGCAAAAAATGTTTATCTGTGTGTCCAGGAAATCTTATTAAATTAACTGACGATGGAAAAAAAGTATATATGAAATATCCTAAAGATTGTTGGGGCTGCTCTTCGTGTATAAAAGAATGTCCTACAGGTTCAATTTCATTATATCTGGGAGCAGATATAGGTGGAAGAGGAAGCAGACTGACAGTTAAATTGAAAGAGGATATTGCAGATTGGAAAATTGAAGAAAGCAATGGAACAGAGCATTCAATTAAGATAAATCGTAAAGATTCAAATCAATATTAATAAAAAACATATGAAAAATAATATTACTTTTTCATGTATTTTAGATAAATTTTCAGAATTTTAATTAAGATAATAATAGGGGGACTAATATATGAGTGAATTATCACATCTTGATAAATTGGAAGCAGAAGCAATTTATATTATTAGAGAAGTAGCTGCAGAATGTGAAAAACCAGTAATGTTGTATTCTATTGGTAAAGACAGTTCAGTTATGCTGCATCTTGCAATGAAGGCATTTTATCCTGAAAAGCCGCCATTCCCTTTCATGCATATTGATACAACATGGAAGTTTAAAGAGATGGTAGAATTCCGTGATAGAAAAGCAAAAGAACTAGGAATAGAAATGATTGTCCATTCAAATGAGGAAGGCATAAAGCAAGGAATTAATCCTCTTGAGCATGGTTCAGCGTATACTGATATTATGAAGACGCAAGCTTTAAAACAAGGATTGACTAAATATGGTTTTACTGCAGCCTTTGGTGGAGGACGTCGTGATGAAGAAAAATCTCGTGCAAAGGAAAGAATTTTCTCATTCAGAAATGAAGCACAAGCATGGGATCCTAAAAATCAAAGGCCAGAAATGTGGAAGCTTTATAACACTAAAATAAATAAAGGTGAAAGTATGAGAGTTTTCCCAATTTCAAATTGGACTGAAAATGATATATGGCAATATATAAAGCGTGAAAATATTGATATCGTGCCTTTATATTTTGCAAAAGAAAGACCATGCATTGAACGTGATGGCAATATCATTATGGTAGATGATGATAGATTAAAGCTATTACCAGGTGAGAAGGTTGAACATAAAACAATAAGATTCAGAACACTTGGATGTTATCCATTAACAGGAGGTTTTGAATCAGATGCAATTACTTTAGATGCGATTATTGAGGAAACCCTTAGTGCCGTATCATCTGAGAGAACAACTAGAGTTATAGATAGTGAAGCAGCAGGTAGTATGGAAAGAAGAAAGAGAGAGGGGTATTTCTAAGATGAAGAGCTTATTAAAGTTTATAACATGTGGTAGCGTAGATGATGGAAAATCTACTCTTATAGGACATATTTTATATGATTCAAAGCTTTTATATGCAGACCAAGAAAAAGCTTTAGAATTAGATAGTAAGGTTGGTAGTAGAGGAGGAGCAATAGACTATTCTCTATTATTAGATGGTTTGATGGCGGAACGTGAACAAGGAATTACAATAGACGTTGCATACCGTTATTTTACAACTGATAATAGAAGTTTTATTGTAGCAGATACTCCAGGACATGAAGAATATACTAGAAATATGGCAGTAGGTGCATCTTTTGCAGAACTTGCTATTATATTATTAGATGCAAAGCAAGGTGTACTTGTTCAAACAAGAAGACATGCAAGGATTTGTTCTTTAATGGGTGTAAAACATTTTGTGTTTGCAGTTAATAAAATAGATTTAGTAGAATACAGTCACGAAAGATTTCTAGAAATTGAAGAGCAAATTAAAGAACTAGTAAAAGAACTTTCATTAGAAAATGTTCATATAATTCCAGTATCAGCTACAGAAGGGGATAATGTTACAAAGAAGTCAGAAAATACTCCGTGGTATAGTGGAGATGCACTTTTAACACATCTAGAAAATGTAGAGATTGATGATAAATCAGAAGAAGGTTTCTATATGCCAGTTCAAAGGGTATGTAGACCAAATCATACTTTTAGAGGATTCCAAGGGGAAATTGAAGCAGGAAGTATTGCAGTAGGAGATGAAATCACTACACTTCCAAGTAATGAGAAAGCTCTTGTAAAAAGCATTCATGTTACAGATAAGGAATCACAAAGTGCAGGGCAAGGACAGGCGGTTACAATACAGCTTAATAAAGAAGTTGACGTATCAAGAGGTTGTGTACTTACAAAAGGAACTAGCATAGCTCCAAGCAAGCTGCTTAGTGCAAAAATTCTTTGGATGGATGACTCAGAATTAACAGCAGGTAAGGAGTACTTTGTAAAAGTAGGAACTAAGATGTTAACTGGTGTTGTTACAGATGTAAAATATAAAATTGATGTTAACACTGGAGAGCATTTACCAACTGGTTATTTAACAAAAAATGAAATAGCAGCATGTGATATTTTACTTTCTGAAAAAATAGTTGTTGATGAGTTCGATGCACATAAAACTTTAGGAGAGCTTATTTTAATAGATCGTATCACTAATATGACATCAGCTTGTGGTGTTATAGAAGATGTTCATAATAATGATGTTAAAAATGGAAAATTCGCTTTTGAATATAATGAATTAAAAGCAAGAGGAGACGTTTTTGAAGAATTCTATTATGACACAGAAACTTTATCTATCTTCAAATATAAACCAGAAGAAAAAACTTACACTGTAGGTGATGAACTTCCAATAGAAGGTGATAGCTATAAATATCCAGAGAACTTTGATTTACTAGTTCTTCGTGATGGAGTAGCAATTGAAGTACGTGATAAGAAAATTGCTAACATTAAATCAATCGGTGATTATAAGTATCAAGAAGTTCCAGTTATAAATGGTAGAGGATTTGAAGTTAAGGTAAATTCTAATGAAGAAGTTATAGTATTCTTAAATGAATATAAAGAAACTAACGAGAAAACTCTAGGAGAGTTCTTGAATAAGTGGGTTAAGTTTGAAACTTATAGAAAAGTGGTTTTTCACAGCACTAACTAGAAGATATAATAACTTAAAATAAAAAAGTATTAATGGGTTTTTAACCTATTAATACTTTTTATTTTTAGTGAAAATCTATGTGATAAAATAATTGATGTATAAATGACAATACAAATTTAGTTTAAGAATGTGCCAATTTTTTTGTTGTAATCAAAATTTCCAATAGCTTGAGGGTGAGTTTGAACTTATGTGCATACTCACCGAAATTGAATACATGTTTATTCCATAGGACTATGAAAATAAGCTGAAAGGTTCTAAATGGCTGGTTATCTCATTTCTGCATGCTCCCAATTTCATTGTGACAAGCAGTAAATGAAACAACCACCCATTAAGAACCTAATCAGCCTATTTTCAAATGCCTATTTCACAAACATGTATAAAATTTCTAGTTTGAGCATACTTTAAGCTCTAATTGTGGAACCCTATAGAATGTATGCCTATCAAAAGTTAACCAATATATTAGTATATTAAAATAATCTTGGGTTCTAATTAAAAATATACCTATAAATAATTCGATAGCTTGAAATAAGTGCACTAATTTGTGGTAAAATAAATATAGATAACTAATATATGAATTTAACTTATACTTTGCAATAAATACATACTAGAAAGTAGAAACATTTTTGTGTAGCAGGCATTTGAAAATGAGCTGTTAAAAGAGCTTAATTGTAGGTTGTTCCACTAATGCTTGTCACAATGTAATTGGGAGCAAGCATTAGTGGTGCAACCTGCAATTTAGCTCTTTCAGCGAAATTTTCATAGTCATGCGAAACAACAATGTTTCTACTTTCGGTGAGTCTATCGCATAAGTTTAGGTTATATTTTGTTTACGTATAGGGAATTTTTTACGGGAGGATAAAATATTATGGAGATTATTTCTACAATAGTTGGGCAAGTAGGCATTATGTATGTATTAATGGCAATTGGCTTTATTGTCTATAGAAAAGAACTAATTAATGAAGAAGGAGCTAAACAAATATCAAATTTGTTGGTTTGGGTGATTAATCCGCTAATAATGTTAACTCGTTATCAGATGGAATTTTCAATAGATAAATTGAAGGAGCTTGGGATTTCATTTATAGTTTCTTTATTTGCAATGCTTTTGGGATTTTTGATTGGAAAAATTATTTTTAAAAAAGAGCAAAGAATAGATAAATTTGCGATTGGATTTGCTAATGCAGGATTTATTGGGATACCGCTAGTAACTAGCATAATGGGGATAGATAAAGTTTTCTTTTTATCAGCATATCTAGTTTGTTTTAATATCTTGAGCTATACATATGGAATATATATGGTATCAAATAATAAAAGTTTAGTTACAGTAAAGAGTGTATTATTAAATCCAGGAATTATTGCTGTAGCACTTGGTTTGTTAGTTTTTATTTCTCCAATAAAAATTCCCAAACTTATTTATGATGCATTTAATTTAGTAGGGCAAACTAATACGCCTATAGCTATGATTTTGCTTGGAACGTATATCGGAAGATCTAAAATTATTACTCTATTTAATGATAGACATGCTTATTTTGTTGCATTTGTAAAGTTGATAATAATTCCAATAATAATAATGATATTATTTAAGTTTTTACCTTCATCTTTATCGGAAATAAAAAAAGTAGTATTAATAGCAATGTCTACACCAGTTGGGCTTACTGTACCAATGTTTTCTCAGATGTATGGTGGAGATTATGAGTATGGAGCAAAGCTAGTTGGACTAAGTACGTTATTATCATTGGTTACAATACCAATAATCTTATATCTTGCTAATATTGTTTGGTGAGACAAAGTCAAGTTTAAGTGCATTATTGGATATCTAAAGATAAGTCTCAGACAAAGTTATCCTAATAAATGAATATTCAATTGAATAAGATTTACAATTTAGAATATAATCAGACCAGAAAGATAAGGTTATCTTTCTGGTCTGATTATATTAAATTCCATTTTATTTTCACACTAGTTTTCTTTTCTTCTTTTTAACAAGGTTGTAATTATAGCCGGAGATATTGAAATTAAAACAATGAATATAATCATAATTTCAAAATTATTTGCAACGATGGGGATATTACCAAAAAAATAACCTCTGATTATAAAGAGTACCACCCAAGGGATACCTCCGAGTGCATTATATGCTAGAAAGCTGCTAAACTTAACATTTGCTGTGCCGGCTATAAATGGAATAAAAGTTCGTACTATTGGAACATATTTAGCAATAATTATTGTTTTCCCGCCATAAGTATCATAAAAAGTTTGAGCCCTTTCTATATGTTTTTTGTCAAAAATTATAGAATTATTATTTTTGAAAATCTTTGTCCCAAAGCGCCTACCAATATAGTAATTTACGCACTCTCCTATAATATTAGATATGACTAATAAAAACGTTATTTTTCAATGTCTAATGCTCCTTTTGACGCTAAAGTTCCCGTAACAAATAATAGTGATTCTTCAGGAAGAAAAGGTGCCATAAAGAGGCCAGTTTCACAAAATACAATAACACACAAAAATAAGTAAGTATAATTATTATAATTTTTTACGAATTCAGTTAGAAAAGTATCAATAGATAGTGAAAGGGTTAAACCGTATAGAAACATTTTATAGTGCTCCTTTGTATTTAACTTTAGTAATTAATTTAAAAATATGAGTATTCATTAAGTGAAACTTGACTCAAACGTGAGAGATATTCATCTGAATCTTAGGTGAGCCTATACCCTTAAGGGACAGTTAGTTCGGGAGTGTGCAGCTGTTATTTATCACCTAAAGAAGCGGGAGTGTTACGGATGGTGGCTATGGGATAAACAAGATAAGGAAAATGTAGAATTGTAATTTATATTGTCAGCAGATATCTGTATACAATATAATATAGATTATACAGGAGTATTTGCTGATATTCTACTATAATACCCCATATTGTTTATGAAAAAAATTTAATGGATATTATACATTTTACAAAAGATTATTTTGGGAGGGACTATGAAATATAAAAAATACCATATTATTTCTTTTATTATATTAATGTTTACTTTAGTTATAAAAGAAATATTAGATTTACTGAATTCTGTTGATAATTTTAGTAAATCATTAAGCTTTAATTATATATATATCATAAATTGTTTTTTGCTAGGAGTTTGCTTCTTATTTCTTATAAAAGGTTTATTGCAAAGATTGAGAGTGGCCTTAGTTATTAGTGTGTTTACTATATCATTATTTATAGCATCCAATTTCTTTAATATTATATATTTTGAGATTGATATATTTTTATTAAGTTACATATTATTATCTTTAGTAATTCAAAATAACTGGTTTAAAGCAAAGGTTAATCTGACAAAATTAAAAGTTGGGATTATTTTAGCATGCCTTTTAATTTGTTTTAATATTATTTTGAGTTTTACATCAAGAAATATTTTTAACCATATAAATGTATTTATAAATTTAAGTGTATTATTAGTAATTATAAGATTAATATTAGAAGCAAATACTTTCAAAGAAGCACATTCATATGAGGATAAGCTAAAAGTTCAAAAGCTGTTAAGAAAATTTGCAACAAATCCTGTATCGGCCATAATTTTAGAAGATGATAAGCAATATTTCTTTCCTAAATTTTGTGAAGGTGTTATAGGTTATACTGTAATTAACAATATAGCAATTGTAGCTGGAGAGCCTATATGCAGCGATAAGGATATGAATGATATATTACTAGAATTCAAAAGTTTTTGCTCAGATAATTCATTATCCATATGCTTTTGCCAAGTTTCTGAAAAGTATGTTAATGCCTTGAAAAATGCTGATTTTATAGTGCAAGAATATGGAAAAGAAGCTATCATTCATTTAGATACCTATACAATAAGTGGGTCTAAGACATCAAAGATTAGATGGGCAAATAATAAGATGGAGAAGTTAGGTATTAAAGTAATCGAATATAAACCACTTATAGAACGAGATTATAAAATTGAGGAGCAGATAATTAATGTTTCTAATGAATGGTTAACAATGAAGAAAAGTAGTGAACTTTCTTTTATGTTAGGCACTATATCTTTGGACAAACCTTTTGATAGAAGATATTTTATAGCATTAAATCCGGAGGGAGAGGTATTAGGGATTATAGTATGTTTTCCATATGAATCACACACTGGTTACTTTGTTGATATAACAAGAAGAAGCAAAGAGGCTCCTCTCGGTATTATGGAAAAACTAACTGTAGAAATATGTAAAATTTTAAAAGAAGATAAAGTTAAAGAAGTTAGTTTGGGATTAGCACCTCTTGCGGATATTAAAAGCAGTGAGAGCATAGAGGGAATCACTGTGTATAAGATTTTTAAATTAATGTATAAGTATATGAATTCATTTTACGGATTTAAAGCTTTATATGATTATAAGAAGAAATATAATCCATCAGCATGGGAATCAAAGTTTATAGCATTTTCGACTGAAGCATCTATTTTATCTATAGGATACGCTATGATAAAGGCAAAGCACCCGCAAGGAATAAGAAGGCTTTTAGTTGATAGATTATTAGCAGTTCTTAAACCAAATAGTAATTAATTAAAGCCATTTGCACCATATCATCACTCAAATTGGAATAAGAATGGGGTTTAGAAGCATCAAATACTATGGAATCTCCAGGATTTAAAATATAATTTGTGTTGTCAACAGTTAAGGACAATTGACCGCTATAAAGTATTATATATTCTTGAGTCTTTTCACCATGGGAATTAGATTCGTATGAACTATTGCCATCTAGCTCTACGGTGAAAAGTTCAAAGTTTCTATTTACATTACTAGTAAAATGACAGTAAACTCTATATTTATTATCAGGAGATTCTTGTTTAGTAGAATCTTCTTTTTTTATTAAAATATTGTTACTTAATGGTTCATCAATAAGAGTTGTATATGGAATTTTTAATCCACTAGCAATTTTCCATATTGTGTTTATTGTTGGATTAGATTCACCTCGCTCGATTTGTCCAAGCATTACTTTGCTAACACCGCATACTTCAGAAAGTTTTCCAAGGCTTAGCTGTCTTTCAGTCCTTAGTCTTTTTAAATTACTAGCAATAATATTATTTAAATTCATATTTTCACTCCTTGACAAATATAAAGTACAAAAGTAAGATATAACATAAGGTAATGTATAACGTACAATGCATATAATATATATTACAGTGTTATATAAAAACTATCAAGGGGGCATTTTATGGAATTGGGGAAAATACCAGATAATCCTTTAGAAAAAGAGGAGAAAAATAATTTAAATTACTTTATTCAAGGGATAAAAGACTGTATTCCAACTATTTTTGGATATCTAAGTTTAGGAATTGCTTGCGGAGTTTTAGGCAAATCTTGTGGATTGACGATTTGGGAAGCAATGGGTATGAGCGCATTTGTTTATGGAGGGTCATCTCAGTTTATAGCATCAAGTATGATCTTATCATCAGCATCTGTACCAAGTATAATATTTACTATTTTCTTTGTTAATTTCAGGCACTTATTTTTGAGTGCATCAATAGCTCCATACTTTAAGAAAAATTCTTTTATTAAAAATCTTTTTATAGGGACATTATTAACGGATGAAACTTTTGTTGTTGCATCTGTTGAAGGTTTTAAGAAAAAGAAGATTAATAACTTCTGGATGGTTGGGTTAAATATTACAGCATATATCAATTGGATTTTAGCTACAGGTATTGGAGTTTTTATTGGTGGGTTTATACCAGATTATAAAGTTTTGGGATTAGATTTTGCATTAACTGCGATGTTTATAGGTTTATTGTTTACAGCTGTAAAGGGGAATTTAAAGATTAAAAAGGCTGTTATAATAATTGTTACCAGTTCATTAGTTTTGATAATAAGTACAATATTTGTTTCTACTAGTGTTGGGGTGATTATTTCAGCAATTATTGGGGCATTAATTGGGGTGGTGATTAAAGAATGAATTTTTATGTATGGAGTGTAATTATAGGAGGATGCATTGTAACTGTACTTCCGAGAGTATTACCAATTACTATATTATCAAAGGTAAAACTAAATAAAAAAGTCGAAGAATTTTTAACATATATACCAATATCAATATTAGCTTCATTAATAGCTGTGGAGCTTTTCACAGTTAATAATAAGTTTTCATTTCAAGATAATTCTTTAGAATTATTAGCAGCGATTCCAACAGTATTAGCTGCGCTTAAAAAGAATAATTTATTACTAACAGTGGTTGTTGGAGTAGTATCAATAGCAATTTTAAGGTTTGTATTATAGAAATAATTAATAAATTAAAGGCATTACAGAGATGTAAATGCCTTTTTTTATTGACTTGATAATTATATCAGTGTATCATCATCTATAAGCAAATTTAAGGATAATAATGAGTATGTTAGAATTAAAAGGAAAAGTATAATGAAAGATAAAATAAAATTAACATCAAGAACTAAGGCTTGCCTAAAAAATAGCATGTTATTTTCTATTATAATTAGTATTTTCGCACAGATATACATATATCCATTTAACAGTAAATTTGTTTTAGGAATTGGAGTTGTTGTAATTGGTTTTGTATTTGCTATAACTGAAAATATATATCCATTTATAGTAGGGGTTACAGCTGGAATTTTAACTGCATTTATAAGAGGCATGGGTTTACTAATATCTTCACCTAATTATTCAAATGATATCATACTACAATTTGCACCAGCAGCTATTTTTTATATTTTTTATGGAATACTAGGAACTCTATTTTCACTGAATAAGAAAAATGAATCTATAATACGTTTATATGTGGCATTAGTATGTTTTGATATAGCCTGCAATATTATAGAAATATTAGTTAGGAATATGTTTTCTGTATCAACACTAAAAGTAATTATTGTTACAGGGCATATTCGAGCATTTATTCAATGTACTGCATTTCTAATCTACAATTATCAGAAGTTATATATTAAAAAGTCAGAACATCAAAAGCGTTATGCCGAATTAAACTTAATGGTTTCGAAAATATATGCGGAAGCTTTCTATTTGCAAAAATCCACAGATGATTTAAATGATGTAATGAAGGAAGCATATAATTTGTATGAAATGAATAAAAGTAAATCAGAATTTTCAACTAAGGCATTAGCTATTGCGCAAAATGCTCATGAAATTCGTAAAAATAATGATCGTGTGCTTAGGGGAATCAACGAGTTAGTAAAAAATGTCGAGAAAGCAGAATACATGAGTATTTCAGAAATTTTTTCTATAATATCAGATAGTACAAGGAGGTTGATAAATAATATTAATGCTATGATTTACATAGAATTTAAAGTGGAAAATGATTATTATATTAAAAGATATTATGATGTATTTGCTATTCTAAATAATCTAATTATTAATGCGATTGAAGCATGCGACGAAAATAATACAATTAGTGTGACTGGGGAAGTTTCAGAAAAAATATTATTAATTAATGTTTCAGATGATGGGACAGGCGTGGAAGAAGATATCTTACCATACATATTTAATATTGGTTTCTCCACTAAATTTGATGAGAATACTGGTGCAATGTCTACAGGAATAGGCTTATGCCATGTTAAAAATCTGCTAGATGATTTACAAGGAATAATAGAAGTTAAAAGTGATACAAGAAAAGGAACTAAATTTACAGTTAGTATACCACTAACTAGTTTATCCGATAGCTAGCATCCGTAAAACTCCCTCAACAGATGAAACTCCTCTGCCTAAAGTCAGATGAGTAAGCGATTCACTCTAAATCATAGATTTAGGTTCTCTGCTTAAGTGGGAGATAACGGCCGCAGGCTCCTGGATTAGCTCAACTAAATTCAGGTGGAGTATGAAACCCCACCTGAAAAGTTTCACTTTATAGAAATTTTCATAATAAGGGGGCTATTTATGGAAACAACATTTGTCATTATTGATGATGATATAGCAATATGTAAGATTTTGGAACAAGCGATTAAGAAGAACAATTTAGGGAAGGTCATATCAATACTTACAACAGGAAGAGAGGCAAAAGATACTATTTTAAAGTTAAATCCAGATATTGTATTAATAGATTTGTTGCTGCCAGAGGTAGATGGGATAGAAATTGTAAAAAGAGCTTTTGGCAATGGTTATACTGGCAAAATTATAATGTTATCTCAAGTTGAAGAAGGAGAAATGATTTCAAATGCTTATAAAAGTGGAATTATTTTTTATATCAATAAACCTATTAATATGATTGAAACCATCAGTGTTATTAATAATGTGAAAAAACAAGTTGAGTTAGAGAAATCCATGCTAATGATTAAAAGTGTAATATTTCCTGAAAACATTGAGAAACATAAAGAAATTCAAAACACATCAGATAATTTATCCGCGGAGGATAAATTATCACGTATATTTTCAGATATAAATATTATTGGCAGTGCTGGAGTAGAAGAATTAAGACTTGTAATATTACATATAATTGATAAAAAGAAAATGAATCCATCTAAATCATATCAGCTTAAGGAAATTTATATGGAAGTAGCTAAAGAGTTATATGGTAATGCATTGGCTGTTATTAATTTCAAAGCCATGGAACAGCGTATTAGAAGAACTATTACTAAAGCAATGACTTCTATAGCTAGCTTGGGGATTGAAGATACAGATAATATTATTTATAAGGAATATTCATCTTCTCTTTTTGAGATAAAGCAAGTAAAACAAGAAATGAAACATTTAAAGTATTCATCATCTAGTCAAGGTAAGATAAATACTAAAAAGTTTATTGAAGGAGTATTAATTAAAATCTTAAATTAGGAACATGAAAATAAATAACAAGCTCAAAGTTGGCAGGAAAGTTCTTTATATACAGCATAGATACTTTTCTAACTGTGTATATTTTTAAATGTGCATTAATATATAAACTTCAAAAAACTACAGAAAACACAGAATGTTAAAATCCATTGACTATATTAATATTAAAATATATAATCAATTCAAGATTTAAGAAAAAGCGATGGAGCTTTGGTATACATGCCAAGGCTCTTTTTTTATTGTATAAAAGCTTAAGTGGAAATAATTTTTTTGGAATGGAGATAAAACTATGGATGAGAAGAGCAATGAATTAGGACAAATAAGTTTAAATACAGCTCAGTTGTTAGTTAAATGTTTAGAAGAAGAGGGTGTTAAATATATCTTTGGTATTCCGGGAGAAGAAAATCTTGAAGTTATGAATGCAATATATGATTCTACTATTGAATTTATTACGACTAGACATGAACAAGGAGCAGCATTCATGGCTGATATATATGGCAGGTTAACTGGTAAAGCAGGAGTTTGCTTAGCTACACTCGGACCAGGAGCAACAAATTTAGTAACAGGAGTTGCTGATGCGCATAGTGATGGAGCACCACTTGTTGCTATTACTGGACAAGTAGGAACAGAACGAATGCATATTACTTCTCATCAATTTCTAGACTTATGCAAAATGTTTGAACCAATTACGAAAAGGACAAAGATGATAGTACGACCTAATACAGTAAATGAAATTGTAAGAATTGCCTTTAAGTACGCAGAAAGCGAAAAACCGGGAGCTTGTCATATAGATTTGCCAGTGAATATAGCTAAAATGCCTGTTGATTCATGTGAAAAACCTTTATTAAAAAAGATACAGCCTAAAGAATTTGCTGAACTTGAAACAATTGAAGAGGCAGCAGCTGAAATATTTAAAGCAAAGAATCCGGTGATACTTGCTGGAAGCAGTGCGGTGAGAGCGCAAGCAAGTGAGGCCTTAACTAAATTTGCTACAGATTTAAAAATTCCAGTTATCGTAACAATGATGTCAAAGGGAATTATTCCTTGTGATAATCCCTATTTCATATCTACCATTGGTATTCCACAAAAAGATTATGTAAATAAAGTAATTGAAAATGCTGATCTTGTGATTGCAGTAGGTTATGATATTGTTGAATATGCACCAGCAAAGTGGAATGCAAATGGAAATATAGAAATTATACACATTGATAGTAGTCAAGCGCATATTAACAAATTGTATCAACCGAAAGTTGAAGTTGTTGGTGATATTTCTGATTCTTTATTAAAAGTTGCACTAAGGACATCAAGAAAGAATGAGCCTGTATGTGCATTAGGGATAAAGGAAGAAATGGAAAAAGAGCATGAGAGTTATTCTAGCGACTTATCATTTCCAATGAAACCACAAAAGATATTAAGCGATGTACGAGTAGTAATGGGATCGGATGATATTGTAGTTTCAGATGTGGGAGCACATAAAATGTGGATTGCACGTCACTATAATTGTTACAAACCCAATACTTGTATAATATCAAATGGTTTTGCAACAATGGGGATAGGTGTACCAGGAGCAATTGCGGCAAAATTAATAAATCCAAATAAAAAAGTATTAACAATTACTGGAGATGGTGGTTTTATGATGAATTCTCAAGAAATTGAAACTGCTATTAGAATCGGAACTCCATTTGTGACACTTATATTTAATGATAATAATTATGGTCTTATTAAGTGGAAACAGGAAGAACAATATGGAAAGAGCTGCTATGTGAATTTTACAAATCCTGATTTTGTGAAATTAGCTGAAGGAATGAATGCTAAAGGATACAGAATAGAAAAAGCAGAGGATTTAATTCCAACTTTAGAGAAAGCCTTTAAACAAACAGTTCCAGTTATTATAGATTGTCCAGTTGATTATGATGAGAATTTAAGATTAACTGAACGATTAAAGGAAATTTATAAAGGATAAAAATTAGAGGGGGGTAATAAATGATTAAGTTAGAGAATATAGTTAAGAATTTTGGCGATGTTCATGTTTTGAAAAATGTAAACTTATTAGTTAAAGAGGGAGAGAAATTAGTAGTAATAGGACCAAGTGGGTCAGGAAAATCTACTCTTATTAGGTGTATGAATTATTTAGAAGAACCTACGTCTGGAAAAGTAACAATAGATGAGTACGATTTGAGATTAAAAAAAGACTTAGCTAAAGTTAGACAATCTACCGCAATGGTTTTTCAACAGTTTAATTTATATCCGCATATGACTGTACTTGAAAATCTTACTTTAGCTCCAATAAAACTTCAAAATGTAAGTAAAAA
>Ga0209281_1001152_pt1 | contig 18596 bp, 11 predicted proteins | sample MedtruBG_FD_187514 | JGI IMG/M metagenome (GOLD analysis project Ga0209281, IMG submission 187514) | Root nodule microbial communities of legume samples collected from California, USA - Medicago truncatula BG (SPAdes) (version 2) | ecosystem: Host-associated > Plants > Roots > Nodule | place... | reverse complement strand
GTTCCGAAAAGGTATCCCGCCGCATCGCACAGATGGAAGCCGACCTGAACCGGCTGCAGAAAGAAAGCGATGCGCTGACCGGTCGGGTGGATGACCCGACAGTGCAGCGTCCGTTGCGTCAGACCCGTACCCGCAAACCGTTCCCTGAATCACTTCCCCGTGACGAAAAACGGCTGCTGCCGGCAGCATCATGCTGCCCGGAATGTGGTGGTGCGCTGAGCTACCTGAGTGAGGATGCTGCCGAACAGCTGGAGCTGATGCGAAGCGCCTTCCGGGTTATCCGGACAGTACGTGAAAAGCATGCCTGTACTCAGTGCGATGCCATCGTGCAGGCCCCCGCGCCTTCGCGGCCCATCGAGCGGGGTATCGCAGGCCAGAGCCTGCTGGCGCGCATCGTCACGGCGAAGTTCGTGGAGCATACGCCTCACTATCGTCAGTCTGAGATATATCGTCGTCAGGGTGTGGACCTGAGCCGTTCACTGCTGTACAGCCTGATAGGGACGTGCGAACTGAACGGCGTGGATCCAGAAAGCTACCTTCGCCATGCGCTTGACGTCATAGCTGACTGGCCGGTCAATAAGGTGAGTGAGCTGCTCCCCTGGCGCGTAGCACTGCCAACTGAATAACACATCACCGTCAATACGGTTCTCGCTGGACGCTTACCTGTCATGAATGGGGCGCAGGCTTCTATGGGAGCCATCGCAACGCTTCATTATCCGACGTCTGCAAGAGCGACAGGCGTGTCATGGATGCTCGGAATGGGCCGAGCGGGTGGTATTGTCGGTGCCATGATGGGGGCGTGGCTCTTCCAGTTTGGTCTGGATTATAAAGGAATATTTCAAGTATTGCTTATTCCCGGTCTGTTTGCCTCCCTCGCTCTTCTGGGGCTGATGTTAACGCTGAAATGGAAAAACGTCGTTTATCCGAGATCGCATTGACAGACGGGCCAGCTTCAGGGCGATGAGATCGCACCATGCCAGATGGGCAAGGTCGGCCAGTGCTTTTACCGGGGGCGTAGGTTCGAATTTCATAAATGGGAAGTATAACGTCCTCCGCACGGGAATAATAAGTGTTGAAGAATACCATACAGCGTCGTTAATATGTATCCCGCAAACTCAACGTGGTACAACCGTGCTGTGCTGGAGAGAATGGAAAAATATCTGCTTCGGGAGATAATATTTGTTCTCTTTCATGCTGCCCGTAACGGATGGTGCCAATAATGGCGTGCGTTAAGCTTTACGGTTAAATAATTATCCGGGCATCGGGCGGAGTTACCTGTCTTTCCGAAACCGAATGATTATGCTAGGTGAGAATCACCTGTCCCTTCATTTAAAAATAAACAAAATAAATTACAAAAGTCGTATTCATAGAAAAGTCAGAGGGACTATAACTGATGCTGTTGGTCTGTGTATTAATGCCAGGAGACGGCCTGAGTTTAGATTCGGCAGGCTCAACGGATATTACCGGAAACTAAATCTGTCGGACAGGCTCACAGGCAGGGGCGGTAGCGTGCCTGTGGGTGATGTCGCCCGGAGGATAGCACCTGCTGGCGAGGGATATTTTCATTTTTAGCGTTATTCGTGTAAGAGGTTGTCTATGACTGAAGGGGTGAGTGACAGGATTGCTGAAAAACTGGAGGAAGTCGGATTGTGGCGCAGGGCTATGGCCCGATGGCTGGTGGTGATGCTGTTACCAGAAATGACGGAGGCACAGCGGGAGTGGGTACGGAAGCGGCGTCTGTATTGTAACTTACAGATCCTGCCCTCTCTCGGACCTGAGAAGCTGGACATTTCGGACGTCGCCCGTGCGGCAAATGAAACGCAGACGCGCATGGGAATTGCCAGACCCAATGGTGTCTCGTTCAGGCAGTACCCGGAAGAAGGTAAACGGGCGAAAAAAATGTAATCCCTGAACTGTATTAAATCAATCAGAAGTGGTGCACAGCGGGTGTGCAGAAAGATGAAACTGGCCCATCAGAAAGAAAATCCGCATGCCCGACGGGGAGAAACTGGCATTGAATGTAACGGGAGGCTTTTCAGATGGACCCGCAATTTTATCTGCTCAATATTGTCCTGCGCGATGCAGGACCTGAAATCTGACGTCGCTTCATTGTACCGGCCGATATTTCACTGGATTGGCTTCATGATGTGATCCAGATTGTAATGGGCTGGCAGGACTCACATTTGCATGAGTTTGTTTTCAGCCGGAAGCGTTTTATGAATAATGATATGGCTGGCGCCAATGGGTTCTTTTATCCGTGGCTGCGAATTTTGGTTATCCAGTCCCCGTTTTCAGCCATGATCTTCAGATGCCTGCTGGAAGCTACTTGTTCTTCATCCAGAAGTGTTAAATACACCAGCGTTTCGTCATTCCTGAAAGCAGCGGTACGCTGAACGCAATGGGCATATTCAGGTCGTGTTCGGGGGCACTGTCGATCAGAAAGTGAGGGAGAGCATAATCACTTTTTATATTAATATACGCATGGTCATAGAGACAGTATTTAAACGTTTTCGCGGCCTGATACTGGGCTTCAGCATTAGGGGGGGGCTGAACACTTTTTTTGCGTTTTAGCTCTTTATTAAGATAATACTATCTGTTTTTTTTATTGAGGGTGATTATGGAAATTACAGAAAAAATAATGCGGTTGGCTGATAAAATTAAACAACAAGGAAGTGCAATTCAGACGGAAGAGGCGACAAAAACAGCATTTATTATGCCGTTTATCCATTCAGTACTGGGCTATGATGTTTTTAATCCTGAAGAGGTTACGCCTGAATATATTTGTGATGTAGGGACAAAAAAAGGTGAAAAGATTGATTATGCGATCCTCCGGGACGGGGAAATCCAGATCCTGTTTGAATGTAAAAAACTCGGCGAGCCACTCAACCTTAATCATGCAGGTCAGCTTTTTCGCTATTTCCATGTGACTAATGCCCGGATTGCCGTACTGACAAACGGGCAAGTTTATCAATTTTACACCGATCTTGATGCGGCAAACCGGATGGACGAAAAGCCTTTCCTGACACTTGACCTTTGCGATATTGATGATTACGTAGTGCCTGAACTGGTTAAAATAACCAAATCAGATTTCGACGTGGAGTCCATTGTCAGTGCTGCCGGGGAACTGAAATATGTCAGTCAGATCAAAAAAGTGATCGCCGCACAGTTTTCGACCCCGGAAGATGAATTTGTGAAATTTATTGCATCACGAGTTTATGATGGGATTGTGACGCAGAAAGTCCGCGAGCAGTTTGCCGGGTTGACCCGAAAAGCCGCCAGCCAGTATCTGAACGATCGAATAAATGAACGGCTAAAATCGGCCATGAGTGGTGGAATGGTGGCACCTGAAGATACGGAAGAAAGAGAGCCTCATCCTGAGGAAACCGTTGTTGATCCGGACAGTATAGTGACCACAGAGGAAGAGCTTGAGGGATTCCACATCGTCAAAGCTATTATTCGTTCCGTAGTGGATGTTAAGCGTATTACCATGAGAGATACCAAAAGTTATTGCGGTATTCTTCTGGATGATAACAACCGCAAACCTGTCTGTCGTTTGCATTTTAACCGAATGCAAAAATATATCGGTGTTTTTGACAAGGAGAAAAATGAAACACGGATGCCGATAGATTCACTGGATGATATTTATACTCTGTCTGAAGAATTAAAAGAAACGGCTGTTTCCTGGGGCGAATGATGTTTTTTTTTGATTCTGTCTGACGGTTAATCTGGCTGCAGGATAAGATTAATTCCTGCAGTGAAATGGGTATATGACATTATAGATATCGCGTATTATCACTTAATTGATCGCCTGCGAGAGCCGTTACAGCTCAGCCAGAAGGTGGTGTCGAACAACGGTAAAAGCTGGGCAGGCCTGCAGTATTAAAGCGGATCTCGGTACAGTCCCCTACCGCTTTCCAGCCGTATACGTCGGGTGAGCGCGGGTGGTATAACGACGAATCCCTTCCCGGAAATAGCCAGAGAGACTAAAGAGTCCCGTGAACAGCGGAGGCTGTCACTGGGATCCGGGTTGCAGTTGAATGTACTGAACGGGCTTTTCTGGCCGGGAAGCCAGCGGATCGCGGCAGATATTGCAGTGTTCAGGCAAACAGGGCCAAAGATCGTAACGACAGCCCTGGCGGTTCGTGACAGCCGGACGGGGCGACGCGGATGATTTTGGCGGGTGACTGACTAATGACGGGTAATCAACAATGATGATAATAAACTGCTCAGTTGCAGCAGCGAGACATTTGTATAGTAAGGCCGGGGACTTCTTCGAGCCACCTGAGCATCAGAGGCGAAAGACCATTCAGTGGGTTATCCATGCTGTTAAAATTGGACGGTCTACCTGTATGATCGCTATGGAGCTGAACACACGGTGGGTTCATGTCATTCACAAAGTACGAAAAGGTGACATTCACGGTTTTATCGCGCGGCTTAATGCCCGGCTGATTAATGGTATCGAATGGTCAGGGGATGATTATTCACTCTTTACTAAAGATGAGATGGGTAGATCCATTGAGCACTATTTTGAACAGCACCGTGAATTACGCTTTTGTCAGCAGACAGACCGTAGTGTTATGACGCATATAGCCCAGGTCTGCGCCGAATACCAGATGGTGTACCGCAGCGTTGGTGCATTTCCTGAGGATGAAGAAACGGCGCTTGAATTTGATTTGAGGCTCAATGATACCTTACGCAGCAAGAAGGGCGATACGAGTTACTGGACAGCCAGCGAGAGAATGCTGGAACACTGGCTTAAAGCGTATATGTTATTCAGCGACAGAAAGGCTCAACAGCGTGTCAACAGACTTAAGAGGACGCATGAGGAGTCATTGCTGAGTGTATTAAGCGAGGCCGTTGCAGTGCTTGATCACAAGGATAATGTCGTTCATTTTGCTGATTACAGGAAAAAGTAAAAGTGGTCTGATTTAATGAGGGATATTCGGTGCAGCCTGATGTTTTATTAACGAGGACTCTAAAGAATGAAAATGACAAAAGAACAAACCCGCCTTTGTCTTCGCGATATTTATTTAGAATGGCTGGTGGCAAATCAGGATTGTCATGAAAAGGAACTGGCATTCTTTGCCTGTATTCGTCAGCGTGATGATTTTTATCGATTTAGTTTTGGTCGTCACTCTGATTATCAGATGACCGCTATCTGGGTCAGAGAGTGGGATGAGTGACTAATTATTGAAATTACGTCCCCGTACAGATTAAAGCTGTATACGGTTTCTTCACGGGCGATCTTCTGACTACATATTTCGTGACTGAGCTGTGTATTATGACTTTGTCCGCATTTCGACAACTTCGCTATAGTGATTTGCAGCCTCTGTATCGATAATCATTTTTAAACATTTAGTCATCAGAATCATTTCTCTTAAGGAGAAACCATGAGTATTACAGCGCAGGTGAGCATTGCGCGTAAACTGGGGTTTACGTCTCACCAGAATGCGGTTCCTCTGTTACGTGAACTGGCATTGCATAACGAATCAGAACAAACGTTTGAGGATCTGACGTTGCACCTGCGGACAACACCTGCAGTGCTGGAAGCTAAACAATGGAATATTGACTGCTTACTTCCCGGTTCATCTCTTGATATTCGTGAGCGGGATGTGAAACTGAATGCAGCATGGCTGGCTGAGTTGACCGAAAGCGTGACATGTGAAGTCACACTCACTTTACAGCAGGGTGATGAAGCGCTTTTCTCGCTGAATTATCCCCTCGAAGCGCTGGCAAAAAATGAGTGGGGGGGCAATGCCATGCTCGAGCTCCTGCCTTCTTTTATTATGCCAAATGATCCCGCAGTGGATCGCCTTCTTAAAGCGACGTCGGATGTGCTGCGCACCGCCGGGAAAAACGATGCGCTGGATGGCTATGAAAGCAAATCCAGAACCCGCGTCTGGGAGATGGCTTCAGCGTTATGGACAGCTGTCTGTAATTTGAGCCTCAGCTATGCGTTGCCCCCTGCAAGCTTTGAGAGCAACGGCCAGAAAATTCGTACTCCGGGTGTCATTATGGAAGGCAAGGTCGCGACCTGCCTGGATACGACATTATTGTTTTCCTCTGCGCTCGAACAGATGGGACTTAACCCTCTCGTGTATTTGAGCGAGGGGCATGCTTTTGCGGGCCTCTGGCTTCAGCCGCAGGAATTTGCTCAACTGGTCACTGAAGATGTCTCTTCGGTCCGTAAACGCGTTGATTTAAAAGAAATGGTGGTGTTCGAAACAACGCTTGTCACAAAAGCACACCCGCCATCATTTACACAGGCCAGTGAAGAAGCGCTCAAACACCTGACTGAAGAAGAGTTTCATTCAGCTATTGATACCCGTCGCGCCCGCATGCAAAAAATTCGCCCTCTGGCGCTCAGGGGGATCCGGCTGGAAAGCGAACCTGATTCAGTGACTGAAGTCCATCATGGCTTCGAAGATGCCCCTTTACTCCCTTCTTTTGATCTCGATATCGAGACTGATTGTAAAAAAGAAGCATCCGGACGGCTTGTACAATGGCAGCGAAAATTACTCGATCTGACGACCCGTAATCGTTTATTGCACATGCCGGAGAGTGCAAAAGGGATACGGCTAATTTGCTCTACCCCGGGAAATCTGGAAGACAAACTGGCAGAGGGTAAGAGGATCCGTATTGTTCCGTTACCCGATCTCGAAAGCGGGGGGCGGGATGCTGAACTCTATCGCCAGCAGACCAATGAAAACCTTCGTGAAGGATATGCCAGCCAGGCACTGGCGCGTGGCGAAGTGGTGTCACCGCTGGAAAAAGAGCGTCTGGAATCATCGCTCATCGATCTGTACCGTAAGTCTAAAAGCGATCTTGAAGAAGGTGGAGCAAATACGCTCTTCCTTGCTGTCGGTTTCCTGAAATGGAAAAAATCGGCCGATGACCCAAGGAGTTATTCAGCTCCCCTTATCCTGTTACCCATTCAACTGGAGCGAAAAAGTGCGCTGTCAGGCGTGACGATGCGTCTTCTGGAAGAGGAGCCCCGCTTCAATCTGACTCTGCTCGAACTCCTTCATAATGACTTTGCGCTGACAATCAACGGACTGGATGGTGAATTACCGACCGATGAGAGCGGGATTGATGTGGATGGTATCTGGAATATGGTACGCCGTGCAGTGCGCGATATGCCCGGTTTTGAGGTTATGCGGGACGTTGTTATCGGCACGTTCTCTTTTGCCAAATATCTGATGTGGAAAGATCTGATCGACAGAGCGCCACAACTGATGCAGAGTCCGCTCGTGAAATACCTTATTGAGCGCGGAAAAGAGGATGTCATTCTTGAGAAAAGCGGCGAAATCATTGATGCAGAGAAACTTGATGATGCGCTGAATATCGAAGAGCTTTTCCTGCCATTACCTGCGGATTCCTCGCAAGTAGCCGCTGTGGTTGCCTCTGCAAAAGGCCGTGATTTTGTCCTCGATGGACCGCCAGGAACGGGGAAATCCCAGACTATTGCCAACATGATTGCGCATAATCTGGCACTGGGAAGACGTGTTTTATTTGTTGCTGAGAAAAAAGCGGCGCTGGATGTGGTTTACCGACGGCTGGAAGCTCAGGGACTGGGTGAGTTTTGCCTGGAGCTGCATTCCAGCAAAACGTCAAAAATGGATTTCCTCAAACAACTGGAGAGGGCATGGGATGTCCGTGATTTGCTGACAACCCAGGATTGGGAAGAAGAAGCGGGTAAGGTGCAGCGCCTGCGTGACAGACTCAATGGTATTGTTCGCCTGCTGCATCAGCGCTGGCCAAATGGGTTAACGCTTCATCAGGCGATGGGGCGGGTGATTAAAGATGCCAGCGTCGTAACACCTCAGTTTAACTGGGCGGCAGGTACCCTGCATACGCAGGAACAAATGACCGCGTTCAGAGAGGTTGCGAAACGTCTCGAACTCAATCGTGATGCTTTTAAAAAATATGATGCCCATTTCGGCGTGATTAATCAGACTGACTGGACAAATGGCTGGCAGTCGTCGCTGGTGGCTGAGGCTCAGGCGATCCCTGAGAAAATTGAGAGCCTGCAACAGTCAGCCGAAGCATTACTCACGGCCACCGGGATTGCTCTGGATTCAATTGAACCGGATATGCTCCTTCGCTTAGTGTCATTATGCGAGCTGCTGTCAAAAGCGGTCGGAATTGATTTGAGCTTTATGTTTACACCGGACGTTGGAGCCCGAATTGATGCAGCGAAAATGGCAGTTCCTCTTCTGACTGAAATCAGTGTGGCTAAAGCAAAATTGTCGGTCACTTATCCTGATAACAACTGGTACAGCACAAACGTCCATCAGACCAGAAGCGCTCTGGAAGAGGCAGACAAAAAGTTCTGGTTCTTTGCGACCAGTGCCCGTAAAAAGGCCACGGCAGAGTTCGTTCGCCTTCATTCGCTGAGCGCGACGCCTGATCTTTCGACCGATCTCCTTGTTATCGAATCACTTCAGATATTACATAAGCAGTTGTCTGAGCTTGTTCCATTGACCACGGGGCTACCGGGATGGAATGGACTCGATACTGATTATTCTCGTTTACAGAACACTCTGGATTTAGTGGAAGCCATTCGTGGTGCACTGGCTGGATTTGCTTCATCTCCTCAGCAACTGTCTGAAGTCAGAACAGCCGTCAGAACGCTGATGATTGAAGCCAGTGATTTGCTTGGCTCGCAGGGGGCTATTGCTGCTCTGACCCGCAAACTACGTGACACGATTTCAGATTTTAACGAAACAAGAGCACGATTTAACAAATTAATTAAAACATCGGATCGTGAGCTGGCGATACCGGTATTACGCGGTTGTGCTGAGAGTATTGTTTATCACCAGTCAGCGCTTAAAGCCTGGAGTGACTGGAACCGTGTTCGTGAAGAGGCCGTAGCGTCAGGATTGTTACCGCTGGTTAATGTACTCGTCCAGCTTGAATCTGGGGATACGAGTGCCGATGAACTGTTCGAAACGGCGTATTGTCGCTGGTTTGCGTCATGGGTGATTGATGCTGAGCCCTTGCTACATAATTTTGTACCTGCTGAGCACTCGAGCGATATTGAAGCTTATCGTTCACAAACTGACCGCCTGGCTAAACTGACCGTTCGTTATATTCGGGCCAGGCTGTGTGGTGTTATCCCGGCGAAAAATGAAGTCAGCAAGCAGGGCGGTTTTGCGTTACTCAAACATGAATTGCAGAAGTCGAGGCGCCATAAACCGGTCCGACAGATGGCTGCTGAAATGGGGGATGCCATGTCTAAACTGGCCCCCTGCATGTTAATGAGCCCGCTATCTGTGGCGCAGTTCTTACCTTCAGAACAGGCATTGTTTGACCTGGTTATTTTTGATGAAGCGTCCCAAATCTCACCATGGGATGCTATCGGGGCGATGGCGCGTGGTAAGCAGGTTGTTGTTGCCGGAGATCCCCGTCAGATGCCGCCTACAAGCTTCTTCAACCGCGCTGCAAACGATACTGATGATACCGAAGAGGATATGGAAAGCATCCTTGATGAATGTCTGGCTGCCGGACTATATAACCACAGTCTGAGCTGGCACTATCGTAGCCGTCATGAAAGCCTGATTACATTCTCCAACCATCGGTACTACGACAGCAACTTAATCACCTTCCCTGCTTCGGATACAAAGCAAAGTGCCGTCCAGTGGTGCAAAGTTGAAGGTGTCTATTCCAAGGGGAAAGGGCGCCATAATCAGGCTGAAGCCGAAGCCATAGTTGCTGAGACCGTAAAACGCCTTACGGATAAGGTATTTATTGCTTCGGGTAAATCGATTGGCATCATTACGTTGAATACGGAGCAGCAAAAGCTAATTAATGATTTGCTGGATCGCGCTCGCCAGCAGCACCCCGAAATTGAACCTTTCTTCCAGTCTGAACAGGAAGAACCGGTAGTTGTTAAAAATCTGGAAACGGTCCAGGGGGATGAGCGTGACTTGATCATGCTCGGTATTGGGTATGGTCCGACTGAACCCGGAGCAAATACCATGTCAATGAACTTCGGGCCGTTGAACCGTGATGGCGGCTGGCGTCGCCTTAATGTAGCAGTGACCCGAGCTCGTCAGGAAATGATGGTGTTCAGTTCTTTTGAGCCTTCTCTGATCGATCTTAATCGTACAAGTGCCCGTGCGGTCGCTGATCTTAAGCACTTTATCGAGTTTGCTCAACGTGGCCCTATGGCACTGGCCCAGGCAGTCCGTGGTTCAATGGGAGGATACGATTCTCCATTCGAGGAGGCTGTGGCGAATGGGCTCAGGAACAAGGGCTGGCAGGTCGTTTCTCAAATTGGTGTATCGCGTTTCCGTATTGACTTAGGAATTGTTCACCCGGATAAACCCGGTGATTATCTGGTCGGTATTGAATGTGATGGTGCCACTTACCACAGCGCAGCCACTGCGCGGGATCGTGATAAAGTTCGTAGTACCATTTTGCAAGGGTTGGGCTGGAAACTACTTCGTCTGTGGTCAACGGAATGGTGGATTGATAAGGCCGGGGCGCTGGAAAGGCTGGATACTGCGATTAAACAACTTCTTGAAGAGTCCAGAACGGCAGACGTTGCGACAATTGAAGAAGAAAAAGTGCCTTCCTCACTGCCAGCAAGCAGTGAGGAAGATATTACTGCTGAACAGGTCGTCGTGATTGTTACTGATAATGACACGTTATCAACAGCATCAGAGGACAGTCAACCAGCCGCCCTCCCTTCCGCAATGAAAGGAGATGAGGCTGGAGAAACATTGCCGATGCTGAGATATGCCAGCTTAGTTACTGATGCAGCAGATTTATCCGGAAAAACAGGTCGATATGTTGTTAATGAGCTAAAGAACTGGCATGGAAAAACAGACCCGGAGAAGTTCTATGTGGGTGGGTACGATGAGACGCTGAAAGCGCTTATTGCTGATGTACTTAATGCCGAATCACCATTGCTTGACACAACACTGGTACAGCGTATCGCGCGCGTGCATGGATTTAGCCGGGCAGGAAGGCTGATTCGGGAACGAGTCATGGAGATTGTGGATCAGCAGTATCACGTTGCGACTGATCCGTCTGGCGATGATTTTATATGGCTTTCTGAGACCCAACGCGCTGACTGGTGTTCATTCCGTCTGCCTGCTTCAGATGCTGATATTCGCCAGGTGGATGCCATTCCAAGTGAGGAATTAAGGGCTCTGGCCTCAAGTCTCAGTGGAGGCAATATAATCTCAGAAATGGCGCGGTCTTTGGGAATTAAGCGTTTAACCAGTCAGGCCAAACAAAGACTGGAGTCGGTTTTATAAAAAAGAGAGGCTTCCCCTGATTGTTTTCAGTTGGGGGTATACGAAATGGACGAATGAACTGGGAGGCTATACGCCTCACCTAAACGCAAATATAAGAAGCAGATCAATTTCAACTCATACACTTGGTAGTACTATATCTGTCAATAGGTTATATCGTTAAGAGCCGCCAACGGAAAGGGAACGTCTCTGAGCGGAGAACGTTCCAGTCTATATCAATTTAAGGTGATAAGGGATCTCATGGCAGTAGCTCCTCAAGTTTTTCCACATACGGCTATTTCTACGTGGAGTGGATTTGTCTATCAGGGCAAGCTAGCGCTGTACCACTGTCTGAAGATGATGTCCTCAGATTACGAAGCAAACCGGGATTTGAAACTGCAGTTAGAAAGTCAGGATGACTTCGCGATTTTTCGTCGCCAGCAATGCATTTCAATGCATCAGGTCAAAGCGTACAAAGACACGCGTTTTTCTGCATACAGGGATGGCATCACAACTCAACGGGATAATGCGAGGCAGCGGAGAGTGCCACTCGCTTATTTTCATGTTGCACGCGCAGTAACAAATATCCCGGAAACATTTGATGCTGAATATGGACCAGTGAGATTTTATATTTATCCCATTCCGCCTGATGTAGCCGGGAATGCCACACAATCGTTTTGCCCTCTGAATCAAGTAGACATATTTATTAGAAATGAACTCTCCTACCTGCTTGCTAATGTTGCAGAGCAACCCGCTTGGAAAAATTTTATTGTCGCGAATATTCAGAATACGCTGGAAGCAATAGTGAACTCAAAGGTCATTATGACACACAGCAAGATACATGAGTCAGCTCGCCATCAGGCCGTAATCGCAGCCAGCGAGTTCATCGATTTTTCAGAACTATATAGTGTAATCGAAGCAGATGATTATGCTCCGTTTGAGAATGAGGCATTCTTCCTTAGCCGTCTGCAGATTGATATCGGCACATACTACCAGGAGTTTTGTGAACGCCAAGACAGCCTCTCCAAGGCAGCATGTCAAAAGTTAGATGACTATCTCGCTGCTATTACTTCGCTGAATGTTGAGGGAATGAAGGCATTCCTGCGAGCAACTATGCCGCATAAAAAGGGACGTTTTAAAACACTTAGTGAATTTAAGGATCAATCACTCGATCGTGATGCAATGCGACTTGGGATGTTTACGATTTTCTGGAAACTAGTTCAGACTGCACGTAATGATGGTTCTGATGTCGCATTCTCGTGGCTAAATGACGGGCTTTTCTACTATCCGACAGGTATCCACCATGCTGCAGAGCATCAGGAGAGTATCTGTCATGACATCATGCAACAGGCAATTAGTGAAGATGTGGAGTGTCTATTTGAGTGCGGCGCACTTATCACTAGCGCCATAGACAGACCTTCAATCTCTGATGTAATCATAGGCATTGACGCTACTGAGGGAGTGGATACCGCTGAACACGAATTACTGAGGGAAAACCGCATCGGGAATTATAAGAAGGTGGCTATGATTTCTTTAAATAATGTACCTGAGAGTTTGAAAGATGCAGAACCTGATTGAACAATTGTTGGAATCAGAAGGATTGACGCGTAAGCTCTCTACGAACTTGGCGTTATACGAATACAGAAGTATTGGAAAGACAAATTATTGGCTGGTAATCCACGGCGAACCAATAATCACTCCTGAAATCCAGGCTGGATGGTTAAGTAAATGCAAAAATGCTACAGCCGATCCTGCTCTTGAGAAAAATATCAATTTATTGATTGTATGGAATACTGACAGCAGCAAAGTGCTCGCCAGTAAACGAGTTCACCATATAGAAGAAGACAGCTATTTCTTTAAAAAACATGTACTTCCTTACACTACCGAAGAATTCGAAGCACTACGTCAACAAATTGACACTCAGGGATTTGCAACAGTTTTTCGTGAATCAATTACTACTCCTAACACCTTTACTGAATATAAATCAAACTACCTAGAAGGAGGCTGGCAAAGCCTATTATACAGGCTTGCAATAAAGCTTCCCTTTATCGCAGTTAATAGTTCGGGTAATTCCGATCTAGCCAGTCTCGAGCGAAATATTCGGAAAAAAATCCAGCGTACAGCTAATCCTGGTGTACTGGTTGCAACAGATTCAGCTATTGACTCTCTTGCAAATCAGATCGCATCGCCGAATGTGCAGCCGGAAGATTTATTGACCTTCATGGATGAGAAACTGTCTGAGGCAGGCTATGAAAGTGATCGTTAAGCGTCTAGAAGTGCGTAATTTTAAAGTTTTTGAAAAGCTTGAGTTAACCCTTGAAAGTGATCATCTTGTCGTTCTTGATGGCCCCAATGGTTTCGGTAAATCATCTTTTTTTGACGCTATGGAACTTCTGTTGACAGGAAAAATCCGTCGCTATATTGAGCTTGAAGAACTGACAGTGGATCGACGTAGCCTGAAAACAGGCTGCCCCTGGCTATTCAAACAAGCAACTGTAAATGACTGGCTTTCAATTCGTGCGGAGATTGTAGTAGATGGACAGAGCCATTTCCTTGAGAGAGCAGCCAGTAAAGCTGTACTGGACGAGCATAAGGGTGTAACTGATTTAAGGATACCTCTTTATGAATTAGTAGACTTTAGCGCGGAACGGGTTGAAGCCATTTCACAGGAAGAAACTTATCTTTCTACCTTACTCGGTGAGCAGTATCAGCGCGATTTTGAATTATTCCATTATGTCGAGCAAGAAGAAAATACTCGGTTGTTAAAACAAAAGGAAAAAGACAGGCAGGGTCAGATTGCACACCTTTTCGATATTGGTGATATTCAGGAAAAAATTAATAACATTACACAGGCGTCGGCCAAAATCGGAAATTTGTGTAACCCTCAGAAAAAAAATGAACTGAAACAACTTAAGGATAAATGGGAAGCAGCTAAGCAGCAGTTGTTACCGGCAGGCAGTTCTGTCACATACGAAAGAATTATTGAAGTTACGGATCAGCCATGGGACCGTGATGTAGTAGAGTTTGATGTACAACAATTTGAACAGTGGCTATCAGCAGATGGAGAATTGTTTCGCCTCAGGCGTTTTGCAGAAAATTTTAAGCATTATAAAAATCAACTATATAATAATGAATTGGTGAATAAACTCCTCCCCAAAAAGGAACTACAACAGCGTCTGTTAATGTTTTATCGTCCTCTTGAACACATAGAAAAATGGGTTGCAGAGGTCGCTTGCTTTGATGCTGCACTAGCGATAAGTGACGCCTTCAAAGATATAATAAAGGCCATTAGCGAGGATCGCCTGTCGATTACTGATCCATTGGTGCCACTCCTTCCGGCCTCTATCACAGTAGAGGAATTCCAGCAACAGGTCGCCGGACTCAAACAACAGTTGACCACCGCAGACAAAGTTCAGGAGTGCCACGCGGAACTAATACAGACACGTGAGCAACTGTTGAATGCATTCAGGGAGCATCAGACACATTGCGATTCTACAAATATTTGTCCGACATGCGGGCATCCTTGGCCAACGGTAGCAGCGCTTCTCGAAGGAATCGAAAGTCAGAGCAAATCACTTGAAACTTTAGCGGCTCAACAAAATAATCAATTCGCACAAGCACTAGTAAGCTTCAGACGCAACTGGCAGGAGCCTATCGAATTTGCTCTGCAGGCCTGTCTGGAGCAAAAGAAAGAGATCGTTGAACGTAAGCGCCAGCTCGCAAGCCTAACAGAAGAGCAAATCCAGTGGCTGGAAAATTATTATCAACAACTTCAGACGGCAGGTATCAATATTCAGGATCTTCTGTCTGAGAATTTCGAGCCTGTCATGCAGCAAGCAATAGACGAACTAGAACGTCAGATCCGGGAAAGGTTTAAACCTTTCGACGAAAGCTGCATTTTTGATGATTACGAGAAGATTTATCGTGAAATATTTAAAAACGATCCACAGGCTGTTGAACAAGTTACCCTCCAACGGCTTGAATTAAAAAAAGTCTATTTGGGACAACAGCATGCCATTGCATCTTCTAAATTTATCTTGGAGTGTGAACAGCAGTATAACAAAGAAGATCTGCTGTTCAAAAAAGCTACCAGATTTAAAGAGTATCTACGCAAACTCAAAAAAATATATGAAGACGAGAAAAGATTATATCTTGAATCTATCGTCAAAGAGATTGAGATCCTTTTTCATATCTATTCTGGCCGCCTTATGCAAAGTTATCAGCAAGGGCTAGGTATTTTTATAGAAAATGATGGTAATTCAATTGCTTTCAATGAAACACCTGGGCATGGGCATGATGCTGTCTTTTCCATGAGTTCGGGTCAGCTTTCAGCACTGGTCTTGTCATTTACGTTAGCGCTGAACCAGCGGTACGCGAAACACACTCTGTTGCTCGTAGACGATCCTGTCCAGACGCTGGATGAAATCAATGTGGCAGGATTTGTAGAGTTACTGCGTACTGAATTCCAAGATCGCCAGATAATTATGTCAACGCATGAAGATCGTATGTCGGCGTATTTCCGTTATAAATATAAGAAATTCGGCATGTCAGCAGGCAGGGTCAACTTTATGGAGCAGGCACGCTTAGTCATTGACAGTCAATAAATCAAAAAGGAACTGTGAACCTTCTAAGCCCCGATCTCGGGGCATTTCAATTAATTACGAAATCACAGGAACTGGTAGACTAAGAACCTATCCCAATAGGATTTTATTCCAGATAATTATGCCGCAGGCTAAATGAAGCATCACCTCGTAATTTTCGACTTGTTTCCCCCAATGGGTCAGTACCTGACGGAAGCGGTTCATCCCGCTGTGAGTTCTCTCTACAACCCAGCGGTGCGCTTTAAAATCTTTAGCCCTGATGGCATCTGACTCCTATTTTCTCGACTGAATATGTGGTTCATAGCGACGGCTTTTCAGGTATGTCTCCAGCCATTTGGATTCATTGCCTTTATTCAGGCACAGATGCAGGGCCTGCCTGTCTGAAGGGCATCCAGGGTTTCAGCAACCCGCTTTATGTCGTGGGTATTCGCACCTGCGACAACCAGTGAGAGCGGAAGCCCGTTCGCATCGGTCATCAGCGCATTCCACTGGCAACCCGTTCTGAGCACAAAGAAAACATTGTGGCCCGATTATCAACACGTTTACGATGCGTACCCAGCGGGTGAGTGGTTTTGTGTTCCGAGATAAGTGGAGCCATTTTTTCCCAGAGTTCATCGCTGAACAGCCACTTGCTGTTCGTTATATTTTGTCCGCAGAATTTGCCATCACTTATTAACTTATAATTCCTTTTGGGATAGGTTCATAATCATCGCGAGTGAAAAAGACGAGTAGCACCTGCTCTGACGGTAGCCAGAGCAGGTTTTCGTAGTTTATGTTCAATAGGTAGAAATAAATTTATTTTGAAAATTATGATATTGCGTTGCCAACATCATGCCTCATGCCTCATGCCTCATGCCTCATGTTTACATCTAATTAATCATTGAATATAAAGTCCCCTTCATTGGTATTCACAACAATTTCAGACCACATACATTTACTATACTCACTATTTACTGTCGTCCAGTTCCAGCCTGTATTAGCATAAGCTACTGCACTGGTCATAACAAACGGAAAGTCGAGACGTTTACCATATGTGATAGTATTTGGCTTGAAGTTTCTCTTATAGCAACTACCTCGATCCACACTTAACCCTTCAATAGTAATTTTATCAACTAAGCTATAAACATAAATATGTCTGGTCACCCTGTGATCGGCACTTAAATTGGTCTTTATGTCATAAGGTACATCCTGGATCTGAATTTTAATAGGGACTTGTTGAGTTTGCTGGGGATATTGATCACTGCTCTGCTGCGCTGAATCCGATGGTGTAATTTCGTTACTATCAGCGTCAGGTATACCCTTCATCAGGTCCTGATTACTCAGGTTATTTTCCCACACATTAGTGCAACTGAGTGTGGAGACATATTGCCCATTCTTGTATACCCCAACATCGCCAGAGGTTTTACCATCTTTGCTCATGTAGCCAATATTGTAAGCATATTTTCCATTAGGAATGTTGAGCTCGTATAGTGATGCGCCTTCAGCACTGTTATTGTGCCATGCCTGAGTCAGTTGGCTAATGTTCTTCTTGATCGTGATTTCGGGAATAACACCACCTTCACCATCTGGATCTTGTTTGCCGTACATGTAAGTAACTGTATCACCATGTCTCAACACAACAGCTTCTTTAGGTATTTTCTGGTTATTGAAAAAACAGCCAAATAGTACATCATCATCATAGGGAGAAGCCAGGGCGCAGGAGCTGGTCAATGCCAGCAGTAAGATTGAAATGAGTAGTCGCATGTTAATTTTCCTTATGAAAAAGACCTGAGCTTTTAACGAAAGTCAGGTCTGTATTATCAGAGAATTGTGAGTATCGAGAAAAATTTATTCCAACCGGACGTAAATCTGACCATTAGGTGTTTCATTGACAGAAATGTCTGTTGTACTTCCGTCGTTGAGTTCAGCATAACCATAATGCTCTTTGCCCTGACTATGCGTTATCGTCACGTTTTTACAGGTTTTAGAGTACTGATGCAGCTGGTTGCGATAGATATCGGTCACAACGCCACATGCTGATTGCTCAAGCAGTGCTGTCCCACTATTGAAAATGAAGTTGCCTGCGGCACACAATGCCCATATAGCCAGCCAGACCGCGAGCAGCTTCTTACCTTTTCCTAATGCCTTACACCGTTTAGCGATGTAAACCGGTGAGAACAGCATCCACCATTTAGAAAAGGTTGCTTTGCCATGTGCTTCAAGTAACTTCCAGTCCATATAAAACAGGATAACGATGGCAATCATTACCAGGACATTGATCGTGTAGTTGACTGTCAAACTGAAAACCAGCCCTGAAATGATGCCAAACACGAACAGAGCTGTTGCAAACCAGATGTATTTATCGTGGATGGCTGAGTTATCCAGATTGAAAATGCTTTTAGCATTGTCAAGGCTTATTGATTGCCTCTGCTTATCTTTATTAAGTATAGAGTGGATGAGATTTTCATCGTAAATCTTCTTTGCTGTTTCATTCAGAAGGATAGATTTTATTTCTCTGAGTTTTGCCTGATCTGCATTTTCTTGTGACTGTCTAGATTCAATTGCTGATGAAATATCATCCTGAGAAGCATTCATATCAATCTCAAGATACTCGTAATAGTTGTCCATTGAAATAATGTCCTTATGTTAATTTAGGAATGAAATGGTTGTTACTGGTCTTGTAGGGGATGGATTTTACTGAGGCCATATATTCATCAAAAATACACCCCATAAAACAGCCACTCCGATAACTAAGTAAATTGCTCGCTTCAGG
>Ga0209281_1001150_pt1 | contig 18600 bp, 25 predicted proteins | sample MedtruBG_FD_187514 | JGI IMG/M metagenome (GOLD analysis project Ga0209281, IMG submission 187514) | Root nodule microbial communities of legume samples collected from California, USA - Medicago truncatula BG (SPAdes) (version 2) | ecosystem: Host-associated > Plants > Roots > Nodule | place... | reverse complement strand
CCTTGGCCTGCCTGACTCAGGAACGCCTCGAGCCCCTCAACCAAACCACGCGATAGCCAATCGTAGGCCGCGTGGCCCACTTGATTGGGCGGGAGGTTTTGGAAGCGCCGGGCATATTCCTGCGACGCGATTGCTCCGCGGTTAAAAAAGATCGCGTGCTTGCCTTGGTCAATACGTTCTGTCGTCACCTCGAGGGAAACGTCCGCGGCCTCGACCAGGGCACGCGGCTGACCCCCCATTGCTACGATTCTATACGTGTATTTTTTCCCGGGTGACGGTGTGTAGTCGGACCACTGAAACGTCTGCAAAGGATGCCAGAACGACGACACCGGAACTCCCGGATCCGGATGCGGGTCGACGCTCTCGAACGTTTTCAGACCTGACAGCCATATTTTCTCGCCATCCTCATGTCGGGTGCGTTGGATGGCAAAACCTAAGATACCGCGCGTGCGGATATCCTCCTCGCTCATGTCCCAACCGAGAACAACGACATTCGTGCCGGCCACCGCGAGTGCCGTGACACCGTTGCGACTGCCCTTCTTCCGCATCCTTGCCTCCCCGAGGAATCGGCGCCGACTGGAGCTTCTCACCAGGTGGGTAATCCTGCAAGGGAAGGTAGAATATGCGACAATCGGGGGCAATTGGTGCGGCGTCGTCGAAAGGTTCTCGGCGGCACGCATTCCCCAACAATGTCGCCGCCCAGTGAAATCGATCGCTTACTGGCCGCCGCGCAGTTCCAATCGGAGGCGCTGTTAGCGGCAATCCCTGTCGTTCCCGACGATACATTATGCGATCGTTTTAGCCCAGAACATGAATATCCTCGCAACAAGACGTGCACAGGGCTCGTGAAGAACAGCCCCTTTACCTTCTCTGCCTTTCCGCCAAAGCCTGAATCGGGAGTCCGGACCCGTTGTTGACCTTCGCCAGCGGCAATTCGGATAGGCCGCTTTGCGCCCTCACTCCGGTCGTTCACACCACCCCCTTGCGTTCTGGGAAGCAGTCAGTCTGCTTTCGTAATGATCGTCCGGAACGCGCAATAGGAGGCGCGTGCGCCGTGCGAAGACAGCAACCCCGAAGGCCTATCTGAGCAGTTGAGAGTATCGTCGACGGGCAGGCTCACACTTGATACCGTCGTCAGTCTTCTCGCGAAAGTCGCTGAGGTGTCAGATGTCATCGAAATGACTGTCGCCGAACACCTGCCATTGAATGCCGAGAACCTGCGTAAGGCGCTATCATAGTTACCAATCCTTGTGCGTTAGTCGCTGGGTCGGGAGTACTAATACCTTCAAGGCGACGCAGTTGGCGCAGTGTGGCGCTCCATCGACGGGTCACCCGGTCGCCCGTCGCGAGAGTTCACGAGCTAGTTCCAAGAAAGCCCTGACCCCAGCCGATAGATTGCGCCGCCCAGGATAGTAGAGGCAAAGCCCCGGATAGGGCGGTGTCCAGTCTTCCAGAATACGGATAACGCGCCCCGCGTCGATGTCCGGGAGAATGTCTTGTTCGAAAATGTATCCTACGCCGGCACTATCGAGAACGGCGGTTCTCGTAAGGCTCGCTTCATCCAACGTTATCGGGCCGCGCACATCAATTTGCACCTGTTCCCCGTCCTTTTCGAAGCGCCACCGAAACAGTGATCCATCGGGAAGACGAACGCGGATGCATTTGTGATTGAAAAGGTTGGGGGGCCAGTGGCTTCCCATACTTCTCGAACTACTCGGGAGAGCCGACCACCGCATGTCGCTGTGGCCGGCCGAGCGAAACGGCAATCATGTCGGTGGGTACAAGGCCCGCAACCCTGACGCCTAGATCGAATCCGTCGCCGACGACATCCACCAATTTTCCCTCGGTGACGATATCGACGTGCATGTCTGGATAGCGGCGCAGGAACTCAAGTACGAGCGGTGAGATGATGGCGCGCGCGGCAAGGGTGCTGCGTTGATACGTATCGTTCCGGAAGGTGTTTCGCGTTGCGAGCGCACGGTCTCCAGAGCGGTACGGAGATCCTGAAGGGAAGGCGCGACCTGTTGCATAAAGAGCCTGCCGGCATCCGTCAGCGAGACGCTGCACGTGGTTCGGTTGAACAATCGGACGCCGAGTCCCGCTTCAAGTCTGCCTACTGTGTGGCTTAGCGCTGTCGTGGACATGACGAGATCGATGGCCGCTGCGCGGGATGTGCCGCGCCGTGCAATCGCGATGATCGCTTCCAGCTCTTTGAGATTGGGTTGTTCCATTGTCCCGATTTGTTCACTATCGCACGCCGGTTTATCCCACTTATCTGTGCAATGGTCGAGGGGTAAGTTTCTGGTCAGATCATGTGGAGAAACACAATGGATATGCCCCCAACAGTTACCGCGTACTTTGACGCCGACCGCCGCAATGATGTGGAAGCGTTTTCAGAGACCTTTTTGGATGACGCAGTTGTCGAAGACGAAGGCGCTCGCCACGGAGGCATTGCCGCAATTTGCCAATGGTGGGCGGCTGTGAAAACAGCGACCAACTACGTCGCTGACCCTGTCGAAGCCACACGCGACGGCGACAAAGCGCTCGTCCGCGCGAATGTAAGCGGTCAGTTCCCCGGCAGTCCGGTGACGCTCACCTTCGCCTTCACCACCAAAAACGACAAAATCGCCAGACTGGAGATCAAGTGATGATCGATTTTCTCAATCTTAGAGGTAAACGCGCGCTCATCACCGCTGCAACGAAAGGCGCCGGCGCTGCGACGGTCAACCTGTTTCGCGAACTCGGTGCACAGGTGCTGACGACGGCGCGGGCGCGTCCGGAAAGCCTCCCGGAAGAGTTGTTCGTAGAAGCTGACCTGACCACCCGAAGAAGGATGTGCAATTGTTGCTGACGCCGCGCGTCCGCGCCTGGGTGACGTCGATATCATTGTCCATATGCTTGGAGGCTCTTCAGCAGCCGGGGGTGGCTTTGCGGCGCTATCCGAAGACGAATGGGACAAGGAGCTGTCACTCAATCTGTTTCCGGCTGTTCGACTTGATCGGCTCCTTGTCCCGGACATGGTTGCCCGAGGATGCGGGGTGGTCGTGCACGTGACATCCATCCAGGGGGTCATGCCGCTTCCGGAATCGACGACCGCGTATGCAGCGGCAAAAGCAGCGCTTTCGACTTACAGCAAGTCGATAGCGAAGGAAATTTCGTCCAAAGGTATCCGGGTCGTGCGGGTGTCGCCTGGGTGGATCGCAACGGAGGCCTCAGTCCGTTTGGCCGAGCGCAAGCCGGTACTGATCTGGAAGGCGGCAAGAAGATCATCATGGATGCACTGGGTGGCATTCCGCTTGGTCGGCCGGCGAATCCTGAAGAGGTCGCAGATCTGATCGCATTCCTCGCCCCGACCGCGCATCTTCGATCACGGGTACCGAATACACGATCGACGGAGGTACGGTGCCCACGGCGTAGGCGCCCCCTGCAGATCAGGCGGGTGTGTCCCACCCGCCAATCTGCGAGTAGATCGCGTTGCGGAGATAGCGCACGTCGCGGTTCAAAGCGGCCAACTCCGGGGGCGTCTGGGTCGAAGCTGCAAGCAACGTGTCGCTGAGGCAGCCTGCCCTGTGCTGCAATGCCCGACCTTTTTCGGTCAACGCGATCACCACTTGCCGCTCGTTGCTGAGGTTTCGGGTCCTGCGCAACAAGCCGGATGTCTCAAGGCGCTTCAAGAGTGGTGTAAGCGTGCTGGATTCCAGTGCAAGGGTGTTGGCAATGGCGCCGACCGTTTGCTCATCTTCGCTCCACAAAACGTTGAGCACGAGATACTGCGGGTAAGTCAGGCCCAATTCGTCGAGGAGGGGCTTGTAGGCGCGCTGAATGGCGATGCCAGCAGTGTAGATCGCGTAGCACAACTGATCGTGCAATGGCGGTGGATCATTATGGGGTTTGGTCATTCTGGGCTCCTTTGCGCACCAATATAATCAAGGTTACCGCGAAAACCAATATCGCGATAAGAAATATGTTGACGAGCAGTTCAATATCTGACAACTTAAATATATCGCGATAACAGTTATCGCTATTAACGAAAGGAAAAAGCCATGACACGCACGGCCACAACCACCGTTGCCGCAATCGCAGCCGCCGGCATATCCGCCGCAATGCCCGCAAACGCCGCCGACACCATCCCTGAAAGCCAGGCCGTCAAAAACGTTGTGCTCGTCCATGGCGCATTTGCTGATGGCTCTGGCTGGAAGGGCGTTTACGACAATCTTACGAAGCGCGGCTATCGCGTCACAATCGTCCAGAACCCTCTGACCTCGCTCGAAGACGACGTTGCCGCCACCAGACGTGCGCTCGAGCGGCAGGATGGTCCGGTCATTCTCGTCGGACATTCCTGGGGCGGTACTGTTATCACGGAGACTGGCATCGATCCGAAGGTTGCCGGTCTCGTCTATGTCTCCGCTCTCTCACCCGATGCCGGCGAAACGACGGCTCAGCAATACGAAGGATTTGCTCCGGCAGCGGAGTTCGTCATCGAGACCACAAAGGATGGTTTTGGATATGTCAGCCCGGCAAAGTTCAAGGCTGGGTTCGCTCATGACGTCAGCGATGCCGATGTTGCGTTCATGAGGGACGCGCAGGTGCCAATCAACATGTCGGCGTTCGCCACGAAGCTCGAGAATGCGGCATGGCGCACCAAGCCTAGCTGGGCTGTTATTGCCACCGAGGACAAAGCTTTTGATCAGGCCATGCTGACCCACATGGCTGAGCGCATCAAGGCGAAGATCACCAAGGTGTCGGCAAGCCACGCCTTGTTCATGACGCAGCCTGCGGCCATCGCCGATACCATTGATCAGGCCGCCAAGACCGTGTCGGCGAAAAAGCAATGATCGACTTCGCGTCATCGGGAAGGTCGAGACCCTCCCGATGACGCTGAAACAAATCTGTTAAACAGACCGCAGGCCCGAGCGAGATGCCGGTAGGGCGTCGGATCCTTCCAAGATCCATGAGCATTTCCTCGTCTTTCGCGACCACGACTTCAGCAAATTTACCAGAATTAATTTACGGAGGAACTCACGTGAAACTGTATACCCATGATGAAAATGTACCTGCAAATACGTCTTTCGCGCACAACACGGTCGGCGATGTCTTCGACTTCATCGTCTGCGGCGCTGGGTCCAGCGGCTCGGTTGTTGCAGCGCGCCTGGCAGAGAATGGAAACGCGAGCGTTCTCCTGCTCGAAGCAGGTGGAGATCATAAATCCGAGACAGTATCGAACCCTGCGCAATGGCCGTTGAATCTTGGCTCCAGCCGGGACTGGGGCTTCGTTGGACAACCGACACCTGGTCTGGATGGCCGACGACTTCCTCTCAGCATGGGCAAAGGGCTTGGCGGCGGTTCGAGCATCAACGTCATGGTATGGGCCAGGGGACATAAGGAAGATTGGAATCACTTTGCCGCAGAGGCCGGGGATGACGCCTGGGGCTATCAGTCGATCCTTGGCTACTATCGCCGGATCGAAAACTGGCAAGGCGCTCCGGACCCTACTCGTCGCGGGGTAGGTGGGCCTGCATATGTGGCGCAGCCTACTTCTCCGCAGGCAGTGGCGGAGGCCCTGTTGAACGCGGCATCTGCCATAGGGATACCTCTCTATAATACCACGAACGGCGAAATGATGGAGGCATCTGGCGGTGCATCGATTGCTGAACTGCGTATCCGGGAGGGCAAGCGGGAAACCGTGTTTGAATCCTATGTTGATCCGCTGCTGTCGCGTCCAAATTTGATGGTGATCACCGAGGCGTTGGTTACGCGTCTCATCTTCGATGGTAAGCGGGTAAGAGGTGTGGAAGCTCTGATCGATGGTCGGCGACGCCAGTTCATGGCGCATTGCGAAACGGTGCTGTCACTTGGCGCGATCAATACGCCGAAGGTCCTTATGCAGTCCGGAATCGGCCCGGAAAACGAACTGCAATCGCATGGCATCCCAGTCGTGCAACACCTGCCGGGTGTTGGTCGCAATCATCAGGATCATCTCGCCTTCGGCTGCACCTGGGCCTACCGAAAACCGGAAGCAGTGGGCGGTAGCGGCTGCGAGGCAAACCTCTACTGGAAGAGTGACGCACGTCTGTCCCAGCCCGACGTCCTCCAGTGCCAGTTGGAGTTCGCCGTCCCGTCGCCGCTTGAGGCCGGTCTCGAAACACCGGAGCACGGCTGGACCATGTTCAATGGTCTCGCACAGCCGAAAAGCCGCGGCCGATTGAGGCTCTCCGGCCCCGATATAAACGACCCCGTCCTGATTGAGCCAAACTCACTCAGTGAGCCGGAAGACATGGCAGCCGCGTTGGCCGCAGTGGAATTATGCCGCGAACTTGGAAACAGCGATGGCTTTAGACCTTTGGTGACGGGCGAAACCGCTCCGGGGCAGCGCGACAGATCAGGAATGATCGACTTTATCCGGCGCTCAGCAGTCACCTATTGGCATCAGTCCTGCACAGCCAAGATGGGACGCGACAACATGTCGGTGGTCGACAATGAGCTCAAGGTATACGGTATCGACGGCCTCCGTATCGCGGATTCTTCGATCATGCCCCGGATCACCACTGGCAACACGATGGCGCCGTGCGTTGTCATCGGAGAGCGGGCCGCCGTTTTGATCCGAAACACACACGGTCTGATAGCTGTGAGCGAACCTCTCGCCCAGGCCATTTGAACTCGTTTGTGAGGAGCTTGGCGTCCTGCTGCGCGGGTCGCCGAGTTCTCCGCAACTGCGTTCTAGGTTCGGCCTGGCTTGAGACTTACGGAGCACTCAGCGACGTCAGCTTTGCGCGCCCACGCCAGTCGTTGAGGCCGATTGGGCTTCGTCCCGAAAACAGCCAGTCAACCATTGCATAATCAACCAAGGCAGCCCCAGGTCCGGAGCCCAGCGAAAGCTGGGTCGCAGTAAGTGGAACGTGTGGGCAATGTCGTCACGCTCGGCGGCTCGCAGTAGAGCGACCGTCGAACGCAATTCATTGATAAGGCTTCGCCCCGTGTTTTAACGGTCGAGACCCCAAACGTCCGGGTTCCGTTTGAAGTACTCAGTCAGCATTTCGGTAAGCGCACGCACTTTCCGCGTGGGATGCTGACCCGGCGGGCGGACGACATACGCCGCCCCCGGAGGGACCGGATAGCGTGTCATGATCGGGACCAGAGCGCCGGAGGCCACATATCCATATGTGATGCAATCGGGGAGCCAGGCGATGCCGAGACCTGCCGCCGCCGCAGCGGCAAGCGCCGTGGCGCTGTCGGCCTTGAACCTGCCCTGCGGCTGAACCGTGACGATCTTGTCGCCATCCATGAACTGCCAGGCTTCCGTTCCCTGCATGAGGGCCTGATGGGTGACGAGTTCGTCCAGGGTCTCAGGTGACCCGTGCGCTTTGATGTAATCCGGGCTGGCGACAAGCTTGCCATGGATCGGCCCAACGCGCTTCGCGATCAGGTTTGAGTCTTGGAGGTAGGCACCCCGAATCGCGCAATCAAAACCCTCTGCGATGAGATCGACGAAGCGATCGCTGTAGGAGGTATGGATGTGAAGCTGCGGGTGCTGGCGCGCCATGTCCGCAAGCACGGGGGCGAAGTGGGTCGGGCCGAACGTAAGCGGCATGGCAACCCTCAGGCGGCCGCGCAACTCACCGGTGGGGAGGATCGTTTCCTTGGCGGCGTCAATCTCGGCGCTGGCTCTGGCCGCATGGTCCCTGAACGTGATCCCTGCTTCCGTGAGCGCGGCGCCGCGGGTCGTTCGTGCAAGAAGCTGGACGCCAAGCTCCGCTTCGACCCGGAGGAGCCGCCGGCTGACGATCGATTTGGAGATGCCAAGCCGGCGCGCGGCGGCCGATACGCCCCCGGCATCGGCCACTGCGACGAATGTCTGTAGGTCTTCGATGTCCATTCCGGCGTTCCTTATTTCGCGACACAGCTTGCCCGACTATGGCACTACCGCACCACCAAAAGGAACAGCACATTGCGTCCAGGCAACGTCACCCGCTGGCGCATGTCTCCCGTGAACCCATCGCCGTCCATAGCGGCAGAGAAAGGAAGTCTTGATGCTCCCTCGTAACGGCCTCGATTCGCTTCTTCGTCCCGAAGATTCGGTCCTCGTTCTGATCGATCACCAACCTTATCAACTCGCGAACCTGAACAGCCACGATCCGCATATGGTGGTCAACAACACGACCGCGCTGGCGAAGCTAGCAAGAGCCTTCAATGTTCCGACCATTCTCACCAGCGTGATCGCGGCGCGCGGTGGACTTCTCTTTAAGCAGATCACCGACGTATTTCCGGACCAGGAAGTCATCGATCGCACCTGGGTTAACACCTGGCAGGACGAGAATGTGGTGAACGTCGTCAAAGCGACCGGCCGCAAGCAACTGATCATCGCCGGCCTGTGGACCGAGGTCTGCGTCGCAATGCCGGTCATCCAGGCCGCCGGCGAAGGCTGGGACGTCACCGTGATCACCGACGCGTCGGGCGGGATTTCGAAGGAGTCTCATGAAGTTGCCATCCAGCGCATGGCCGCGGCCGGCGCGAACGTGATGACCGTGATGGCGCTCGCTGGCGAATGGCAACGCGATTGGGCGCGCACCGAGCATGTCGAGGAGCTGACCGAGATTCTCATCCAGCACTTCGGCGGCAGCGGCATCGCGTATCTTTGGGAGCAGCAGCTTCTCAACACGCCGGTGCCGAGCGAAGGTTGACCCGGACCGGGTGGCCAAAGCCGTCCTCGTCGCCGCCATTCCGCCGCTGATGCTGAAGAACGACGACGACCCCGAAGGCACGCCGATGGAGGTCTTCGACGGCTTTCGGACGGCACTGGCCGGCAACCGTGCACGGTTCTTCCGCGACGTCCCGTCGGGCCCGTTCTCCGGCTTCAACCGCGAGGGCGCCGCGGTCCATGAAGGCGTGCTCCAGAACTGGTGGCGGCAGGGCATGATGGGGAAGCGCCAAGGCGCACTACGATGGAGTCAAGGCCTTCTCGGAAACCGACCAAGACCGATGACCTCAAGGCGAACACCGTGCCAACGCCGGTGCTGCACGGTGAGGACGACCAGGTCGTTCCGATCGCCGCCTCGGCTTTGAAGGCGGTCGAGCTGCTGCCGAACGGTTCGTTGAAGACCTATCCCGGTTTCTCGCACGGGATGCTGACAGTGAACGCTGATGTGCTGAACGCCGACCTTCTGGAGTTCATCACGAACCGAAGTGACTGCGGGGCGTGACTCCCGGCCCCGTCCCGTCGTTCGAGTCGACGCTTGAAAAGGTGTGCGTGCGTCGGTGGAGCACAAGAAACTCCATCTCGCACTACAGAAGCGCTGCGCTCATAGTGGCCTGGCTGCGCGTTTGTCAGCTAATCTTATTACTGGGACCGAAACCAGACGGTCTGCCATCGGCCCCAAAGCCGGAAACAATTTCCGCTTTGCGCCGCCCCATGTCGGCCCGTGAGGTGACCCCGAGGCTGTTCCCAATAGCAGACGTTGGCGAAGTAACTCACCGAAATGCCGAACGACGCGACACGTTGACGAAGGTCGAAAGCGGCGCCTGCACCAGCGCGGCCGACTAGTGCGTGGGCGGGGTCGCCCCGCGCGTGCGAATGAAATAACCCCAGTTATCTATGGTCCAAATCGGCTATGGCTGGCTTTATTTCGCACAATCGCTATTATTAATTTGGTCAAATTTCTCAAGCGCGCGAGCAACCATTTGGGCTTCCGCAAGGGAAGGAGTGACGCCATGCGGCCGGATGCTTGATGGATCAGGCCGACTAGGAGAGCGACATGGCGTTCTTTGCTAAGGAACAGTTGATCGCTGCGGCGGGCTCCCTCGCCTTCTGCCTTCTCACGTGCGTTGCTGAGGCGGCCTCATGCGGCAAAAGCGCTGCCGGGTTTCAACAGTGGAAAGTGGAGTTTGCCGAGACGGCAAAGGCCGCCGGCGTGAGGGGGAAGGGTCTTGCAGCGCTTCTCGGAGCGAAATACGCAGTAGGGACCATCCGGGCCGACCGCTCCGTCAACAAGGCTTTCAGCGGCTCGGTCGACGACTTTATGAGACGACGTGGTGGGTCCGCGATTATTTCCAAGGGCCGATCGCTCAAGACGGCAAACGCAGCACTCTTCGGCAACATCGAGCGTAAGTACGACGTGCCCGCCGGGGTGTTGCTCGCCATCTGGGGTATGGAGACCGGCTTCGGCGCCTCCATGGGCAACCAGAACACTGTGTCGGCAATCGTCACGCTCGCCTACGATTGCCGCCGCCCGCAATTCTTCGCGCCGCATGCCATCGCGGCGCTCAAGCTGGTCGACAGCGGCGTGCTGAGCGCCCGCTCGGTCGGCGCCATGCACGGCGAGATCGGCCAAACCGGGTTCCTGCCCGGGAATGTCTTGAAGTACGGCGTCGGCAGCAGGAACATGCGCGACACGAGTACTGCCCTGATGTCAACGGCCAACTTCCTCAAGGCGCACGGTTGGCGGGCCGGCGGGGGCTATCAAGGCAACATGGGCGCCATCGCTGGCTGGAACTCCGCGAGTGTCTATCAGCAGGCAATCGCCCGCATCGGCGAGGCGATCGACGGCCGTTAGACAGTTAGGCCGGCATCCAGCTAAAAAGCCGCCGTGCGACTGCTCAGATTGCTGGTTCCAGCCCGCACGTCGTGAGGAGCGCATGCTGCTTTCGGCCACTCACTGGACGCCAGTGATGGCGCCTCTAGAGGCAGCCTTCGCGCTCTTCAAGACATTCTGCATCACCTGTCGCGCGACGACCTTGAATTGCGGCGGCGATTTCAGGCGTGACCAATCCCAGTCCTCGGGGGCAAGAGGTCTGATGTCCGCTTTTCGTGTTGGGCGTCCTGGGAGCGGACGGTCGGCCATCAGCCCCTATTGAGACCCTCAAGTCCCAAGCCTTGAAGGGAATCGAACCGTGGACCCGTCGTTATTTTTCAGCTGAACTTAACGTTGAGATCAGTCCACAGGCTGATACTGCACCCCCGTAATCATCTTGTAACCTGAAAGCCGCATGCGAAATTCAGCCTGTGGCCTGATATCATGACGCTTGAAATCAAGCTACAGTCTGAGAGTCCTATGAAGAGCGATACTCACAAGAGAGCCCGCCTGCGCCTCGACGACAGGCTTCAGGCGCTACAGCCCATTGATCGGTTCAGGGCGCCCCCGAAGGGATGGATACGCGCTCTGCGCGACGCTCTCGGCATGACGGGGAAGCCGTTGGCTAGCAAGGTTATTGCTGTTTTTGGTTGATAAAGGCCCGATACATTATGCGACCTTTTTAGCACAGAACGCGAACATCCTCGCGACACCCCGTGCACAGGGCTCGTGAAGAACGGCTCTCTTCAATGCAGAGTCTCCAGGGCGGGAGGCATGGTGGCCGCTTCATAGAGGCAGTTGTTGCCTCTGCCTAAAAGCAGCCGTTGTATCGGGCTGGCGCGACGACATCTGTGCGCCATGAGCCACTACGACGTCCAACTTGAGTCGGAAGTGGACGGCAAGTTTCGGGGACGCTTAGCGGGAAGCTATCGGACTGGCTGTCCACACTGTGTCTGTGACTCCCGATACGCGACCAGCAATTCAGTCGATCTGTGCGCCTCCTGTCGCATTGGCCATCGTGGCTGTCATGCCGGCCGCCAAGTCGCTGGCTAGGAGTACCGCCGCGTCAGCTATTTGCGCGAGCGGCATCACACGCCGCAACGGGGTATCCGTGGCGAACTCTTTATGGATTTCATCGAAAGTCATACCGCGTTCACGCGCAGCCATCGACCAAACGTCGTGAACGCCGGGAGAGTCTGGGGAGCCCGGCGAACGAACCCACGTGACCCTCACTCCTAAGGGCCCGTTCTCTACCGCTAACTGTCGCAAAAAATGCTCGACGGCAGCACAGGCAATTCCAACCCGCCCACGTTCGGGAAAGCTTGGCGTCCAGCGTTCGCACTGATACCGACGATGGAACCACCACCGTTGCGCGCCATATGATCCGCAACTGCAGTTCCGGTGTAGAACCACGTTGTGAGACCGGTTTGAACGGGCCGAAGGACTTTCTCTAATGAAATCGTCCCGAGTGGCTCACCTTGTGTGTCGCCCCAATCAATCGCGTTGAACATTATCTTGACCGGACCCGCCTTATCGGAGATCAGCGCGAGTTGCGCCTCAACAGCTTGCTTGTCCATTGCATCCACAGGCATCACCTCCGCCATTCCACCCCGCGTCCGAATATCGTCCGCAACCGCATCCAACCGATCCTTGTGACGGGCCGCCAGGAAGACGCGAGCGCCTTCTCGGGTAAATGCCATTGCCACGGCTGCTCCAACAGCCCCACTGGCACCATAAACAATTGCATTTCGAACTTTCAGCAACATGCCTTTTTTGCCACCGTTTACATAACCCCGTACACTAGATGACGATCGCGAGTTCCGCTTTCCGACACTACCAAGAGAGATATTGCGAGCATGCTGACCGTTTCGGTTAGGCGTTTGCGCGATCCCAGATCGCTGAAGGCGACATCGAACGTCCATTTGGTCAGGGCGTGGCCTTGAGCAGAGAGTTGGTCTGAATTTGCGCAGAGTCCTCGAGCAGTTCATTTCGACCGCGGTGCCGCCGGTGGCGGACTCGCTTCTGCGACGGTCAAACTCGTAAAATGATCATGAGGGTGTTCCCATCCTAATGGCCGCTTAGGTGAAGGTTTTTCAACGCGGGCCGACACAGGCCCAGCCGCCACCGCCGCGCCGCGGCCCGCATCGAAAAACCTTCACCAGAGCCGACTTTCATCCCTCGCCTCGAAGGGAGGCTAACCGCCGACTTATAATTCAAGCACAGATCTAACGAGACAACCGTCCCTCACCGAAGTAATCGCCTGCAACAATGATTAGGAAGGCTTCTGACCGTTGATCAGAAAGCACTTGGGCTATACGTTCGGCGCGCGAGTCATAAGTGCAAAATTGAAGAGGGACTATTATGCCTACTGGCACTGTTAAGTTTTTCAACGACGACAAGGGATTCGGCTTCATCACGCCTGAGAATGGCGGAACTGACGTCTTCGTTCACGTGTCTGCCCTGCAGCGTGGCGGCTCGCTCAAAGAGGGTGACAAGGTCAGCTACGAGGTCGGTCAAGATCGCAAGACCGGAAAGTCGAAGGCGGAAAACGTATCCGTGCTCTGATCGCTGGACGGCCTCGATTAGCCTGGATCCGAATCGAGCAGCGTAAAACGCTTTGCGTGCTTTCACCGTGGCGCAGTCGCCGCGAACTGGACGACCGGCGCATTAGTTCGTCTTTGCAATAAGGTCGGTGGAACCCCTCCTCTCGGCGAAGCCCGCCCCGGATAACTCCGGTGACGGCCAAGCATTTTGATCTTGTCGGTGGCGGCGCGATCGACAAGTTTCTTGCCGTTGCGTCGGGGCGGCTATCCGCCCAAACATGAGCGCGTTGTTCGAATTCGTGGCGTGGCTGCCCTTCCTTCCGGCCGTTTCCTGTTCCTCCACCAACGCGGAATAGTAATGGCCCGGAGCAGATAGGCGCGCGTCGAAAAGCCTGGAGCAGCTTGCCATAGTCGATGTCGAAGCCGAGCGCCTTTAAGGCAAAGAGATTGGCGCCGTCGATGAGGAGCGCGATTCTCTCCCGCTGATCGAACATGGCTGCCATCTTCCCCGCAACGGCTGGGCTCCGGACCGGAGCCAATCAGCTTGCACGGCGGCACAGTCTCCCGAGAAGTGTTGTACGCGACGTTTGCACCACTTGCGCATAGTCCGTTCGGCATCCATCTCCCCGCCCGCGCCCCGCTGGCAGCCTGCCTTCGTGCTCGCTTGACGATACGGCACACTCCGTCTGCCTTCCCGAGCGCCTTTCTCGTTCCATCAATAAAAGCTAGTATTTCGTGCCTAGGTGTGGAGAGCGCGATGACGAAGGGGCGCATCGAACGGCGACTTGCTGTCATTATGGCTACGGACATCGTCGGCTATTCGCGCCTGATGGAGGCCGACGAGGGGCGAACCCTCGATGCAATAATGCGACTGCAGGCCTCGATATTCTCTCCCAACATCGACACACGCGCGGCCGGATCGTCAAGCCCATTGAGGATGGAGCCCAGGCAGCGTTCAACTCCGCAGTCGACGCTGTGGAGTGCGCGTTATCGCTGCAAGAAGAACTGGCGCGTGATCAGGAGGAGCTACCGCCTGGCGAACGCATCGTCCAACGGATCGGCATCAATCTCGCCGATGTCGTCATCGAAGGAGACGACTTGCTGGGGGACGGCGTCTACGTCGCTGCTCGCCTCGAGGCATCGGCCGAGCCGGGAGGGATATGCATCGCCGATGGCGTGCATCGTCAGCTTGGCGGAAAGTGCCGGACCGCCTTCCTGGACGGAGGCGAGATATCCCTCAAGAATATCGCCAGACCCGTTCACGTCTGGCATTCGAGGTATGCGCCAATAGCCGCGCCGTCGATGTCTTCGGCATCGGCGCGAACATTGATTGCGGTGTTACCGTTCGAGAATCTCTGCAGCTCGCCGACCAGACTTTTTTCAGCGACGGCATCACTGAGGACATCATCGGCGGCCTCCAATTTAGTTTCCGAGGTTCAGGTCGTTCAACGCTCGCCGATTCAAAGCAAGTCGTGCCGCTACGCCCGAAACGACGTCCTCTACGACCTCCTGTAGTTCGGCCGGTGTCGCGCCGTCTCGCGCCTGGATCGAGACGCCCTGCATGACCGCAGCCAGATGCCTGGCCAGGCGCTGCAAATCCTGCGGCTCGGCAAAGGGGCAGAGTGCGTTCGCGATCCTCTCGCGCATGGCGTCGCGGCGCGCGGCGGCGACGCGCGCGAGCGCGGCGTTCTCCGGCTGGCATTCGACGAGGCTGCCGGAAATCATGCAGCCACGCTCGCGATCGGGATGGGTGACGGCCCTTACAGCTCCCTCCAGCAGGAGCCGCACCGCTTCCTCGAGCGTGCCAGCCGAGCCGACCACAGAAACATCCAGTGCTCCGAACGTCTCCTCGTAGCGGGCGAGCGCTTCCCGGTAGAGCCCGGCTTTGCTTCCGAACGCGGCATAAAGACTAGGGGGGGCAACCCCAATTGCCTTTGTCAGGTCGCCTACCGACACCCCTTCATAGCCGTGACGCCAGAACAGCCGCATGGCGATGTCGACTGCCTTGTCCCGATCGAAGCTCCACGGCCGGCCGCCACGAGATTTTGCACTCTGTTCCATAACGATCACTAAACAACATCTTGACAGGTCTCGTCAAGGCCGATTGAATAACGACCACTAAACAACATGGAGTAAGCACATGGATCTCTCACGACGTGGCTTTCTGGCCGGGACCGCCGGCCTCGCCGCTTTCGCAGTCCAGACGAAAGCTGTATCCGCCGCATCTCAAGCCGGAGTGGTTGAGGGTGGCGTCCAAAACAATAGAGAAAACGCCAAGGCTACGGGCGAGCCGTTCACGGTCCGCGCAGCCGACGGAACAAAGCTGGCGGGCGAGGCGTACGGCGAGGCCGAGGCGCCGGAAATTCTGTTCATTCATGGCTTGCGCCAGAGCCGCCTGAGCTGGGAGAAGCAGTTCGCTGATCCTGCGCTCGCGGGCTTCCGGATGGTCGGCTTCGACCTGCGCGGCCACGGCGATTCCGACAAACCCACCCTGCTAGATGCCTATTCCGATGCAGACCGGTGGGCGGACGACGTCGCCGCTGTGATCGACGCCACGAGATTGCGCAATCCCGTGCTGGTGGGCTGGTCGCTCGGCGGCTATGTGGCAGGGGCATACTTGCGCAGACATGGCGGCTCGGGCATTGCGGGCGTCAACCTGGTAGATGCCGTTACCAAGCTGTCACCCGATCTTCTCACCGAAGAGGCGGGGGCCTTTACCCGGACCACCACTTCGCACGATCTGGCCGAACGCACCGCCGCGACAGCCGATTTCCTCGCCGCCTGCTTTCACCAGCTGCCGGCACCGTCGGAGATGCAGCGCATGCTGGTTGTCAACGGCATGACGTCTCGCGCCGTGAACGAAGGCTTCGTCAGGACTGCGATAATCGATCTCGAACCGGTATTTGCAGCCTATGCCGGTCCGATTCTGCTGACCCATGGTGTACACGATCGGCTGGTTCGAGTTGCGATGTCAGAACGCATCAAGGCCATTCACAAGAACAGCCGCCTCTCTCTCTACGACAACAGCGGACACAGCCCCTTCTACGAAGAGCCTGCACGTTACGGGCAAGAACTTGCTGCCTTTGTGAAGGCCGCGAACGGGGACTGAGCAGGCCTTGGCTCGCCACGTGAACGTCCTGGAGCCCGAAATCGAGCAGCAGCACCCCGGCAACGAGGAAAAGGATCGAATATGGCAACAGGCCGATCAGAATACATGAGCAGAGCATCAGCGTGAGTGCCACGCCGGTAACACGCTGGCCGAAGCGTTCGCCGGTCCAACGCCCCGCCCTCGAAGCGCCAAGAGCGCCCGCCGCTCCCGCCAATCCGAGCGACTGTGGCGGTCGGTCGGGGCCTTCTGTCGTTTGGCAGTTAATCGTAAGACTCCGGTCTGAGCGGAATCAAATAGTTGTCCCCGCACATAAAACGAGAGTTCGCATTTTGAAATTGAGATCGCGTGCGCATTTTGGCATTTAATTTGAGAACCGCCTTGATGAAGGCGTCGGCTGTCTTCGAAGGACAGGGCTCGTGAAGAACGGCTCTCTTCAATGCAGAGTCTCCAGGGCGGGGTCATGGTGGCCGCTTTGCGCCCCTATGTCAGTCATAGAGGCCGTCATCGTGCCTGCCTGAAAGAAGACATCACCCGGGCGGCGGCGTCCCATCGCCTGTGCGCCACTAGCGGAAATACGCGGATCGCGAAAAGGCGATGATGGCCTCGCTGACCTCATGAGGTTTCTCCTGAGGTGCCCAGTGTCCGCAATCTGGTATCGTGAGGCTCTGCTTAAGATTGGGAACGAGGTCAGGCATCGCATCGATAATCTGCCGCATGCCCGGCATGCTCAAACCGACATCCTGCTCTCCCACCATATAGAGGGCAGGAACCTCGACCTTCAGGCCGCTGAGCGAGCGCTGAAGGTGCCAATTGGCATCGAGGTTGCGATAGTAGTTGAGCGCGCCCCTGAACCCGGTTCTCCTAAAGGAGTTGACGTACTGGGCGAGGTCCGCCTCACTCAACCAGCGCGGTAGTACGTCGGGAGTCGGCAGTGTTGGGAGCAACCCGGTATTCCGTGACACCATGTTGAACGGGTTTGGGGTACCGTCGCCTTCTCTTCGAGGTCCAGCCTCACGCGAGGCGGAGAACAGAATCTTGCGGAGCGTGGCGTCCACATTCCGATCAAGTTCAGCTTCCGCCACTCCCGGTTCCCGGAAATAGAGAGTGTAGAATAGTTCATCGTCGGTCTGGGGAAAGAAGGTCGTGGGCGGCGCGGGAGGGGCGTCCATCATAGGAACACCTATCGCTACAACTCCTTTGAAGCGATCTGGCCGCAAGAGGGTTGCTTGCCAGGCAACTGTGCTGCCCCAGTCATTCCCAACGATGATTGCGTTCTCGCAGCTTAGCGCATCGAGCAGGCCCACCAAGTCCCCCACCAGATCAAACGTCGAATATCGAGTCACCTCGGCCGGACTGTCCGTCTCGCCATAGCCCCGCATATCAGGTGCAACAGCGTGAAAGCCCGCTGCTGCCAGCGCCGCAACCTGGTGTCTCCATGCGTAGGAGGTCTCCGGAAATCCGTGGGCGAAAAGGACGACTGGTCCTTCGCCCTGTTCCTCAATGTGAATGTTAAGACCGTTGACGGCCAGCTTGCGACACGGCATGACGAACTCCCCTGTTGTTCCGAAACAATCTATGTTACAGAAAACGTGACGTCAAGTTTCCGAAACACGGCGAGTTACACAATGTCCGACACCCGTCTTGCCCGAATGCTTCATGTTCTCGTTCATATGCATCTTCTTGGTGGCGGCGAGACCTCGGAGACGATTGCAAAGATGCTGAACACCAACCCGGTCGTTGTGCGCCGGACTATGGCCGCTCTCAAGGAAAAGGGCATTGTGACGTCAGCAGGAGGACGAAGCGGGGGCTGGCGGATCGCGAAGGGAGCCGACGAGATCACGGTCGAGCAGGTCCACGATGCCCTGCAGACCGGATCAGCATTCTCAATTGCCCTTTCAAGGGACCACAGTACGTGTCCCGTGGAAGGTGCGGTCAACACCTTCTTGGATCAGGCCATGGCAGATGCCGAGCGCGCCCTTCGGACACGCTTTGCAGGTACCACTATCCAGGATTTGGCTAATGCCTTCGTCTGAGTTTGTTTGCCTCACTCATAGTGGAATGTTGGCATCGGCGAGTTGCACGAAACATCCGTCTCGTTTGGAACGCCGCTCCAACCCAATCTGTTTTAGGGACCGCCTTGCCTATGCTTCGACCGCTACACGGCCCAAGGGCTTGGAGCAGCAAGCGAGGATGAATCCTTCGTCCACGTCCTCATCCGTGATGCCGCCATTGTGCACCATATGGACCTGGCCTTCTGTCTTGCGCACCTTACAGGTGCCGCAGATCCCCATCGAGCAGCCCGACGGGATCACCAGCCCTGCAGCCTTTGCCGCCGCCAGTATCGTGTCCGTCTCGCTGCATCTGGTCGTGACGCCGGAGAGGG
>Ga0209281_1001149_pt1 | contig 18614 bp, 22 predicted proteins | sample MedtruBG_FD_187514 | JGI IMG/M metagenome (GOLD analysis project Ga0209281, IMG submission 187514) | Root nodule microbial communities of legume samples collected from California, USA - Medicago truncatula BG (SPAdes) (version 2) | ecosystem: Host-associated > Plants > Roots > Nodule | place... | reverse complement strand
GTATAGCTAAAGAAGCTGGTACTACAAATATTCCGGAGTTAATACAAAGTCCTATAAAGGAGTTTGAAAAGCAACAGTTCTTTCAAGATGCTGTAGGAGATGCTGAATAACCTTTCCTCTATATTAATGCAAAACTAAAGAGTTCATTCGCTCCATGACAAACGCTGCAAACATCACCGCTCCAATCTATTCATGTACTTTATGTCCTGTTAACGCATAGGCCATAAGAACTGGTAAGAGTACATTTAAAATATCAATTATAATTTTAAATTTCAGTTTTGTTGTCATTCTTTCATCTTTATATTCCATACTTTAAAATTAAATTGTATTTAAATAAGAAAGTCTTGGGCAGTATTTTGCCCAAGACAACAATTTAACTATATATTTCTTGCAACTTCATATGCATTCCATATAGCATACATAATATTTTGCACTTGACTTGCATCTCCTATTAAATGAACTTTTGGCATTTCAAATCTTATATCATTATATAAGCTTTTTTCTGAAACGTAGCCTATGCAAACTATAGCTGAATCTGCTTCTAAAACTTCTTCTTTATCTCCTGATTTCAATATAAATCCATTATCTGTTGCTCCAGCTACAGATGTATTTAATCTTAAGTCAATATCTTTAAAATTAACTAAATCTTTAAGCATATCTTCATTAGCGTGACATAATGGTCCACCAACTTTTAAGATATCATCTTGCAGCTCTACAAGTATAACTTTTTTACCTTGATCAACTAACCATAAAGCTGTTTCACAACCTACAAGTCCTGCTCCTATAATAATTGTAGATTCTCCAGCACTTTCTTTGCCTAAAAGTACATCTTCTGCAGTAAATACTTTTTTAGAATCATCAATGTTTAGAGTTCTTGGAGTAGATCCTGTTGCCAATATAACTTCATCAACTTTTAATTCTTTAAGCATTTCTTTTGTAACTGTTGTATTATAATGAACTTCCACATTTAAATCCTTTAATTCGTTAGTATACCACTTAGCTAGAGCTCTATCATCATCTTTAAAATCAGGTACTCCACCAGGTACTATATTTCCACCAAGTCTATCTGTTTTTTCAAATAATGTAACTTTGTGACCTCTTAAAGCACATACTCTTGCTGATTCAAGACCTGCTACTCCTCCACCTACTATAACAACTGATTTTTTTACTTCAGCAGGTTTTAGTCCATATTCATTTTCTCTTCCACAAGCTGGATTAACAGCACAAGATATTGTTGCATATGATGCTAACCTTCCCATACATCCTTCTTGGCAAGAAAGACATGGTCTTACTTTATCATATTCATCAGCTAATATTTTATTAGGTATCTCTGAATCTGCAAGTAATGGTCTTCCAAGGGCTATCATATCGGTTCTTCCTTGTGAAACTGCATCACTAGCTAGTTCTGGATCTTCCATTCTTCCAGCGGTTATAACCGGAACTTTAAGAATTTTCTTTAAAATTTCATTATAAGGTAAATATAATCCTTTTTCTTGATACATAGGTGGGTGAGCCCAATACCATGAATCGTATGAACCAACGTCTCCATTAAAGGCATCGTAACCAGCTGCTTCAAGAATTTTTGCTGCTTCTATACCTTCTTCTATATCTCTTCCCTTTTCTTCAAATTCTTCTCCTGGAAGTCCACCTTGTCTCCAGTCTTTTATAAAGCTTTTAATGCTATAACGTAAAGAAACTGGGAAATCTTGTCCGCATTCTGCCTTTATAGCTTGTACTATTTCTATAGCAAATCTTAATCTGTTTTCTAAACTTCCACCATATTCATCTGTTCTATTGTTAAAGAAAGAGATTGCAAATTGATCTAAAAGATATCCTTCATGAACTGCATGAATTTCTACTCCATCAAATCCTGCCTTTTTAGCAATTGCTGCTGACTCAGCAAATTTTCTAACATATATTTTAATTTCTTCAATTGTTAATTCTCTACAAGTAACACCATCAATCCATCTATGTGGAATTGGTGATGGAGCTACAGCTGTCTTTCCTACTATTGAAGGTATACTAACTCTTCCAAATCCAGCTGATAATTGAAGAAATATTTTAGCACCATGAGCATGTATTCTTTCAGTCATAAGCTTACCAGTCTTAACGAAATTTAATGGATTTAATGTTGGACATGGCATTGATGGTAACGCACACTTTTCAATATCGTTTTCAACCATAGTAACACCAGTCATAATAAGTCCAGTACCACCTTTGGCTCTTTCAACATAATATTCTACTCCGCGTTCATTATATGTACCATCTGCATCACATAATCCACCTGGCCCCATAGGCGCCATTACGAATCTATTTTTTATTTCTAGTTTACCAATTTTTATTGGCTCAAAAAGGTTTTGATATTTTTCTTTCATTTTAGAACCCTCCACACACAATTTAATATAAACTATTAATATTTATTCTATGAATAATTTCAATGAATTAATTCACCGAATAAATTCATTATACTTTTTTTGTTATATATTTGTCAATTATTTATCACTAAAACTTCAGTCTTCCTTATTATTGTTTATCTGATGTCTAGCCAATGTAACACCCATACTTCTTTAAGTGATGGATAACAGTGGCACGCCCCTAAACTCGGTGCCCATTGAGGGTACATTGTGCCCCTTGATGGTATAAGTTCAACTAAGTTCAGCTTAGGATCGCCCTCGCCTGAATCAAGTTTCACTTGATTGTATTTGACAAAAAAACTCATTCAAATATAATTTACTTTAGAGTATTTTATTTAGAGGAGAACTATATGAAAAAGGAAGTCCTAACTAATCGTCAGTTGCAGGCACAAAAAACTAAAAATAAGCTCTACAAAATTTCAATTGAATTGCTTGAAAAACAAGGATATGAGAAATTAAAAATTGAAGATATATGCAAAAAGGCGGGTGTATCTGTAGGGTCTTTTTATAACTATTTTAATTCCAAAAATGATATACTTGCAGAAGTATATAAACGCGCTGATCACTACTTTGAGAATGAAGTCAAAAATAATCTCACAAGAGTTAATAGTTTAGATAAAGTAATTGAATTCTTTGATCACTATGGAAAATATAATGATCTGGTTGGTATTGATATAATGAAACAATTATATAATTCTAATAACAAGATATTCCCTCAAAAAGGAAGGTTTATGCAGACTTTACTGCAAGAAATTATACTTGAAGGACAAAACAAAAATGAAATATTATCTGACATGACTCCTGAGGAAATATGCGATTACCTTTTTATTGCTGCTAGAGGTGTTGTATATGATTGGTGTCTCCATGATGATACTTATGATATAAAAGAATCTATGCATAATTACATTTCACTGCTTATTAATATCTTTAAAGCAAAATAATAGGTACAATAATTTAACTGCTTAGAAGTCAAAGAAAGAAACTAATCCTTACAATTATTTTACGGCTTTTTAATTTTTCAAAATCTAACTTTTTTGTAAATACCACCTTATTTAGTTTTAAAGGAATAAACTTTACTCACCACAATTTTGTGGTGAGTGCTATGTTGCCTATTCAAATCAACACAGCACTTAATATTTTAGCTGACATATTTTTTATACTTTAGGCGGACTGCTATTCCTGTCTCATCAAACTTATATGGTGTACCTGAAAGCGGCTCCTTCCCTTCATAAACATTCATTCCAATTGTATAAATAGCATTTGCTATTTCAGAAGGGTCTTGATAAACTGACCCCGCCATAAATCCATTTTTTATCAATTCTTGCTAGATTATCAATAATTTCATTTTGTAGTGCTTGATTCCCTTTACTATCATAAGAATTAATTTTAACATTCCCTTCATTTTTCTTTTGAATATCTTCTAGGCTTTGTTTAACTAAAGAAATATATTTATCTTCAGAATTAAATAATACTACGTCAATTATTACAGGCTCTTTCTCTAATCCGATTGTTTGGGCGTTAGTATTTCTATAATGTAATTAAAAGCATGATAACAATGCACTCTAAAAGAGCTAATACTCTCTTTCCCATTCTCATTTTAATTCCTCACTTTCTCACCTAATGTGATTATTATCAGCTTTTTTAATCAATATTATTTATTGCGTATAATAAATTACGTAGTCCAAATCTTAAACATTTTAATTTGATATATTTGCTTGATTAATAACATCCTGAAATTGTGCAAAAAAATATCACACTATTAAGATGAAGCGTGATATTTCAATCAGTTATTTACTTTCTATAATTTACCAACATTCGTAATGCACTATATCCTCAAGTTTCTTTCTTGGACGAGCTTTAGGGGTTTCATTTGGATAACCAACAGTTATAACTCCAACTACATATTTGTCAGAAGGTATACTTAATACTGGTCTAATTTCTTCTTGCGTAAATTCTGCAACCCAGCAAACTCCCAATCCTAAGCTATTAGCTTCTAACAACATATATCCTACTGAAATCGAAGTATCTCTAATTATTCTTTTGACTTCATCCTGTGGGCTATTGTCATCTAAATACACATCTATGTCTTCCTTAATTCTACAACGTACATCTGCAACACATACAATGAAAACCGGAGCTGTCAGCATCCATTTCTGATTATGAGAAGCCTCAACTACTTTAAGTCTCATTTCTTCAGATTTAACTATTATGTAGTGCCAAGGTTGTGTGTTGTTACCTGATGGAGCAAGTCTTGCACTTTCAAGTAACGCATTTATTTTTTCATCCTCTATTGGTTTATTACTATATTTTCTTATGCTTCTACGCATTTCAATTTCTTTAATCATTTATTAATATATCCCTCTCCCATTATATTTTAATACATTTTTATTTACTTCAATAAGTCAATTATAGCACAAATTGTGAATATCAAATTATTCAGTTTTCAAATAACATAATATATATTAATTACTGTATCAAATTTACATATCATGTGTCATTACTACTATTGCATAAAAAAGTACCCCATCTTCAATGATGTGGTACTTAGATAATTTAATTTATTTTAACTTATTTTTTATCTATGATTTCCTGTAATATTTTCCCGTGACGTTCTTCATCAAGTGCAATTCCTTTAATTTTTTCAGCTACTTCTTCTAGTCCCATCTTACGAATATTTTCTGCAAACTCATTAAGCCTTGGAAGTGCAGCACTTTCAGCCTTTTGAATATTACCAAATACAGCAAATATATCTTTATTTACCTGACCATTTAAAATCGAGTAAAATGCAGCATGTCTTGCCTCATCCTGTGCTATTTTCTCAAGGGTTTCAGCTAGATCGTTTAACCCTTCCTCTTTTGCTAAATAAGAAAGTGCATAATACATCACTACAGCATTTGCTTCCCCTTTCATATTATTATCAATAATGTTTTCTAATTCTGTTCCTTTAGTAACTCCATATAAACTCATTTTTTAATCTCTCCTTCTGTTTGTATTTTAATTTATATTGATATGAATAATAAATTTAAACCTTGGAATGTGCTTAAGTAGAAATTATCATTCATAAAATCCTCTTAAGTTTCAATTGCTAAATTATATTTATATAAATTAATTATTATTATATCATATTTTTTAAAACTTTATTGTTTGATTTTAAAATTATTGTTTTATTCCTACCATATATTTTACTGACTAGAATTTTTATATTACTAAGTAAGAAAAACCACACTAAAAATATTTTAGCGTGGTCATTATAATAAATTAGAGAATCCTTCCAAACATAATTTCAGTATATAATCCCACCATTTTTTAACACAAATAATATTATAAGTAAATATTGCGTTATTTTAAAAAGCATAAAATACAAGTTTAATCAAATAATATTATAGAAATATAATTAAAGGAGTGGTTTATATGTCATGTAATAAAAGTATAGGTTGTTCAGTAAAACCTTGCAAATGGCACAGCAAAGGAGAAAATTATTGTACGTTAGACAAAATAGATGTAGGAACTCATGAATCAAATCCTAAGCAAAAGGAATGTACTGATTGTAATTCTTTTGAGTTAGGTATGTAAGCATTTGAATTAATATTAAAAAGCAGTAGTTGGATTGCTACTGCTTTCATCATTTATGCTGTTTCAAATTCTATAACTACTTTCATTGATCTATACTAAACACCTCTCATATTTCCACGCTGAAAATCCAAATTCCATTATATTTATAAAAACTAGAAGGGATATGAGTATCTTCATCTAGTTAATTATTTATTCTTTTAACTTTCTAATAAAAAAAGAAGTCTAACCTCGTTACATAAATTCTCACGGGGTTAGACAATATTTGTTTATTATTAATTATGAGTAATACTTAAAAGAAACTTATTCAGTCGGTTTAGTAACATGAACTGTACCATGTGGATGGTGAGGTGGAGCATATATAGAATAAACTTTAAGTGGTTTATTTCCTGTATTTATGATATTGTGCCAGGCACCAGCAGGTATCATGATTGCAAAGTCATCACGGGCATTTGCTTGAAAATCTAGATTGTCTTTGTTTGCTCCCATTCTAACAATACCTTGTCCATCCTCAATACGTATGAACTGATCAGTGTCTGGGTGAATTTCTAAACCTATGTCCTCACCAACATTAATGCTCATCAAAGTAACTTGAAGATGAGTTCCTGTCCATAAAGCTGTACGAAAATTAGTGTTTTGCTTGGTAGCTTTATCAATATTAACTACTAAAGGCAATGGACCATAATCTTTCAGTTCCATTTTTTTAGTTTCCATTGATTCTTGTGGTAAATCGGCTCTAAAATTATCTACCTTTTCATCAAAAAGCTCATTATATGGAACATTTCGAAAATAAGAACTCGCAAAGTCCCAATTACCATATGTGTCGTCTAAGTTATTAATTAATGCTCCAGTGTTATAATTTTCTGGATACAATCTATTATTTGGCATATTATTTCTTCCTTTAAAGTATTTCAAAATTATAATATGTTTTAGTTTTTAAAATGTTCTATATCGATTAATAATGTGATATTCCAATCTGTTATTTATTTTCCCTTGTACACATTGTAAAAAAACTTCTGTAAATTTAGAATTATAGCTTATTAACCTATTTTTAAAACACTTAAAATGTAAAATGCATCTATAAAGCTATGTAAAAATATACAAGCAGATAAGTTATGAGTTTTGGCCCATATAAGTCCAAATAATATCCCCACAAATCCTTGCTCTGTTAATGCGATTATAATAGACATAGCCATATTCCCATGTGTCTGCGATGAAGTATTTAAAAATAAATTCGGCAAATGATATAGTCCAAATAAAAATGATGTAATTATTATAGACTTACATTCTGATTTAATAACTTTAGACAATCTTGATTGTAAAAAGCCTCTGAAAAAAAATTCTTTTTATTCCTGCCTTTTAATATATAGTCATTATCAAAGTCTTGATATTCTGGTTGTGCACAAAGTCTCTAATTTTTTAGTTCAAAAGTATTTTCTATCACGTTAGGTAGAATACTGTAAATAGACTTTCCAATCCTCTCTTCAAAATATTTTTTTAGTTCAAAAGTTTCCTTCCACTTATCTATTGTATATCTGTTAACCCCATGCCTTAGTGCAACATCCAACATTCTCTTTTCCATCAGGCAATATCCTGTAGGCAATGCTAATGCGTCACATAACTGAATTAATTTATCGTAAGCTGAATATTGTATATTCTCTAAATATTCCTTAACAAATTTGTATTCTTCATTTGAACAGTCCCATTTACCAAAAACAGCATCGACATCTTGAAGTGGATGAGAGTGAGTTAAACAAATTCTTGCTAGCAAATTATATCCTCTTTCAGCTGCAAAATTATATCCATCTATACTATGTCTCATGCTTGTCACACCGTATCTTCTCCCAATATCATGCAACATTCCAAGTATTAGTGCTATATTTGAATCTAACTCTTTGTCCTCTTTTGCGATTAATTCTGCTGCTTTACCTGCATATGAAGAGTGATCTATCCATGGACCAGGATTTAATTTGCTTCCTTCCTCTAATATTATCTTTGCTTCTTTTAATGTCGGAATCCCCTCTTCTAAATAGTTTTTCATACCTGTGCTCCTCCTCATCTTATTTTTCACAATTATTTACCACTATAAATCAATTATAACATATTATGTAAATATAAATTCTTCAATTTTCCATGAATATTTTCATGGTTTATTGCTCAAATCTATTTATTTTAGTAACAAAAAAAATCGCAAATTCATTCTTTTATGAATAGTTGCGATTTTACAACACGTTATTTATTTTTACTTTTTTATAATTTAAAAAGATTGTAAATTAAGCTACATGAAAGATCTTATCTATTTACTTGATGCAATCATAAAGTGTGGACTCATTCCCATAATTTCCTCTTCATTTTCTGTGCGTCTCACAATATTTAATAATCTTTCTCTGCTTTTCTTATCCGTCCATTTTTCATCTAAACAAGGTGTAAACCAAATTACTCCTTCTATTGCATGTTTTTGAATTGTTCTAAACCCTGCTGATTCAAGTTCTTCTTGTAATTCCAGAGGAGTATGAAAATATGCTTGTGCAATAAAATATGGATATTCTTTAGGTCTAATATGTATACCTGACGATAATTCATTTTCAATCATATTATTATATATATCATCATCTAAGAAGTTATTATTTTTTCCATATGTTGATACAGCCCAAGTTGTAGAACTAAACTTTGAAATTCCTACTGAAAATAAAAGACCACCTTTTTTCAAAACTCTTTTGGCCTCATTTAAAACCTGACATCGGTCATCTGTATCCTGTAAATGATACAACGGACCCATAAGCAATACAATATCTGCACTTTCATTTGGTCTATTAACATTTCTTGCATCACAGACTTCTGCAATAAAAGTATTGTTTTCACTTTGATTGTTAACTGCATATTCAACTGCCGATGGAGCCAATTCTAAAAGATGTACTTCATTTCCTAACTCTGAAAGCCAAGAAGAGTAAATTCCAATCCCTCCACCGATGTCGTAAATTATATTATTAGTATTGGTAATATATTTTTTCAATATCTCTTTAGTTCTATATAATTCAACTTTTCCAAGTCCTTTTTCTAATCTTCCCTTTTCAGCACCTGCATTATAAAATTCAAGTACTTCATTAATACTTTCCATATATGCCTCCAAATAATAGAACCAATATTGATTTTTAGTAATCTTTTAGATTCTAAAAATTTCTTACCCACTCTAACACCCCCACCTTTTTAGTTATACGGATAGTGATGTGGAATCTTAGATTGAAATTCTTTCAAATTTACAATACTATTAACCTCATTAAATTTAATTAATGATACACCATCAAACTCTCCAATCTCTCCGTCGTATTCGCATTTAAAATACCATTCAACTGCAGTTGTATTCCCTTCATGGATGAATTGCTTTATATCCCATACAAGAACTTTTCCTCGTTTATTCCAATCTTTAAACCATCTTTCAATAATGTCTATCCCATGGTATTCAGGTCCATAACATTCGCTATAAATTATTTCTGGATCAAAGATGTCTTTTAATACTACAACATTGTTATTTAACCATGATTGGAAATAACCTTTTATAATTTTCTCACGTTCAATCATCAGTGGCCTCTCCCCCTATTATATAGAATGGTTGCATTTCATAGTTTTATCATTATGAAAACTCATGACAATACAGCAGATATTATAATGTAATATCCTACTATTATATATTAATTATAACATATTTTGTAAATATAAATTATTCGTTTTAAGAAGAATAATACTTTCACTAATTACTATCTCAAATCTGCAGCAAATTAGAATTTCTTAGCAAAAAATCAAATACTATTTCCTTTCTTCCTATTCATTAACTAATACAAATATTCTCAAAAAAAGCTATTAAAAATACCGCAAATTCTCTTGAATTGTACGGTATTAAAGTATAAATTATTTATCTGAAATATTTTCTATTGAGCTTCCTGTAATTATAATAATATTATTCTTCAATAAATTTTATTAGTTCTTCATTAAATTCTTCCTTTTGGTCATAAAAGACTGCATGTCCACTGAATTTGAATGCTAAAAGTTTTGAATTTTTAATCATTTTTTCTTGAATTTGTCCTAGCTCAAAAGGTACAACTTTATCATGAATTCCATGCATAATTAAAGTTGGAACGTCTATTTGCTCTAAATCTGAAAAGAAAACTTCATTTATCCACGCTTTTGCAATTGCTGCTGTTGCCCATCCTGCTGCCTGTAATCCCAATTGAAAGAACCAATCTGAAAAAGCTTCAGTTATATGTTGATAGAAAAACGTATCTCCAAAACCCTTAAGCATATTTGGTCTATCCTCATATGTTCCTTTAATAAGTTGTTCAACTGTTTCTTTGTCTAATCCATATGGGAAATCTGGTCGCTTGATAAGACTTGGAGATACAGCAGAAATAAGGGCTAACTTTGATACTCCATACCCATTATGATGAGCCATATATCTTACAGCAATTGCTCCTCCAGTTGAATGTCCTGCTAATGTTATATTTTTTAAGCCTAAAGTATCAATTACACATCTAATATCATCAGACAATCTATCAAAATTATAACCTTTATAAGGCTTGTCCGAATCCCCAAATCCTCTTGTATCTACACCAATACATCTATACCCCAGTTTTGGCAATACATCAAATTGATATTCAAATAACTTATGACTTCCTGGCCAACCGTGTATAAATAAAATTGTTTTCTCAGCTCCCTCGTTAAGATCTTCTACATAAATTTTTACATCTGGTTCTACTTTTACATAGTACCCCATTAAAACGTCCTCCAATAAAATTACTTATAATTTACATCATATTAATTGGAAGATGGAATTGTTAATTATTAATATATAAGAACATTTCTTTATTAATTACTACTTACTTCCTACATAGTACATAATATTTTAGTATTATGTATCAAAATATTTTAATGTTATTTGCACAATAGAGAGTTATATAACTTATAAAACAAGTCCTTTTTGTTTATTTTATCCAAAACTTTATTTTTATTACAAACAGATATATACTATAAATATGTTTAAATTATATTATGGAGGTATATTTATGGATAATTCTGTTCAATTATTAAAAAGAAAATATAATATTTACTTCTTTTCATTTCTCTTCGTTATTTCATTCAGTGTACTAGCTCTAATGATATTTTTATTACTTATTAATTCTCCAGATCACTTAAATCTAAAAAGACCTACTCCTTACTTACTACTACCTATATATTTAGTTGTTAGACTTATATTTCTAAGAATAGAACTAAAAAAGAATATAAGTATAAACAAAGCCGAGGAAGCAATTAAATTATTATTATTCATTTATTTTTTAACTATTCTATCATTGAAAATATTTCCACTGGATAAATACTTTGATTCAAAATTTTTAGCTATAAATTTTCTTTCAACAAATACATTTTTTTCAATTAAAACAATCAGCAAAACTTTAATTGAAAATTTAATATTATTTATTCCTCTAGGATTTTTTCTACCTATGATTGAAAATAAATTTATGAATATCTCTAATTGTATTATTAGTAGTATAAGTATATCTGTAGCTATAGATCTTCTACAAATACTACTGCATTCCATTGACATTTATGTTGTTGACATAATAAGTTTAGATGTAACACTTGTAAGCATTATTAGTACATTTATAGGCTATAAAATTTATAACTTCATAGTAAAAATTAATCTAAAAAAATATCATTTCTATAAAGTAATATTTATTAGTACTGTAAAAGATTTGTTGTAATACAAATTTTATTACAGTACACTATCCATCTCTAAATCCTACTATGCTATATGAGCATTTTTATACGTTCCTAAAATTCCTTTTATTAATACTAAGTCAAATCTACAATTCATCTAATATCAGAATTGCGCATAAAAAATATCACAAATTCTGAATAATGTGATATTTCAATTTACTATTTAATTTTACTAGTGAAAGTTATTAGAAAAATTTAGATTAAAATGCAAATTTATTTGTTTCTAGTTTTAGTATTTTTGTGAATTAAAAATTTCTCTATCTTTCTCTCAAACTCACTCCTGACTATATAAAAATAGGCAAAATAAAATAATATATATATATACATAGAAATTTGATATTTGTATATATCAGCATAAAATGCAATTATAAGACCTATATAGAGGACAGTAGATGAATATAAATTTAATTTTCCTAAATTACTTAAATATTCATTAACATTTGTAATCTCATATAGCTTTTCTACTTTACGTAATTTTTTATTAATTATAGTTTGTGGTTTTTTTATTATATAAAACACTCCTTTAAAAAAGGCTATTAAAAATATTATCGAACCAGCAATTAAAACTAAAATATAGAACTTCATAATTCCCTCCACATCTTTATCTTCAAATAATGTTATAACTTATTATAATATATTCTGTAAATATCACATTATTCAATTTTCAAAGAACACTATTTTCTTAACTACTACACACTTTCTACAAATTACATAGTAAATAAATCGCAAATTCAATCTATTGAATAGTACGATTTTACAATCTGTTATCATTTTTACTTGCATATATAAAAAAATATTATGGCACTATAAGTATAATTGAAATTATCGAACATAAAAATATAAAAATGCTAACACATATTGATGCGTTAGATTCTGCTTTCTTGTGAAGTTTAAAAGAATTAATTCCCATCAACAACTGTTGTAATCCCAATAAAACAAGCACAATTGGCATAGCAATCTTCAAATTAGGTTCCGCAATAGAAAATATTGCTGCTAAAATAGTTATTATTGATACTGTTATAATGATAATCTTTAGTTTATTGTTATAATACATAATTATCCTCCTGATTTTTCATAACAAAGTTTGTTCCTTTTTATTTGCTATAATGTCATATAAAAATATATATTTTAAATTATACACTGTTTCTACTTTATTTACTTTTGTTTGCACTTGCCATAAGAAGGACAAGAATCGATTTTCATAAATTTAATAATTAACTGAATCCTTCTAACCAATATAAACTCCAACATTGCAATATTTTTCAGCGACCTTTATAACTTCCAATGCATTTTTAACTCTGAATTCAAAATGCTCATCACTTATTTCTTTATCCTTTAAAATATCTATGTTACTTAAAATCACACTCAATTCTCTTTTTAGCTCTAGCAAATCATCATCAAATGCATATATATCCCTATTCTTTAGTGCATAAATCATATGGCAACCAAGTTCTCTCATAGCCTCCGTACCCCATACAGTTTTTCTATGAGATTCAAATCCAAATAGAAAATTATGAGGATAGAATATCTGTTTTTCTAACTCATCAGTATCAATATTTTCATCTTTTGATATCATAAAAACCATTAAACTCACTTCTTATCAACTCATTTCTATAATTCCCGAATTATTGACTAATTAGATTATCGTTCATTTTATATTACAATAACGTAATATAAAAGTTATATGATCAAGCAATTTACATATTTAATATTTTAATTATGCCATTAACTATACTAATAATTGGTATTAATAAAATTAAGCCGCTTATTATTAACGAAGTTGCTGGTAATCCTTTTTTATACCCTTTTTTAGTAATTGCAACAATACCAAGTACAAAACTGATTAGAGATATAGAAAACATAAAATTCATAATATAATATGATATAGCAGAACTTTTATTAAAGCCTATACTTACCGGAGTGGATAGGTCTATTATTGTTTGTATAACAACATATATGATAGGTATAAATGCTAATAAAAAAGATATAATTCCAATCTTTGAATGTTTCAATTTTTCCATAGTTACCCCCCTCTTCGAATACTTCATAAATATTACCATTGCAAAACAATTATAACACATCTTGTAAATATAACATTATTCAATTTTCAAAGAACATATTTTTTATTAATTATTACTTCAAATCGACAAATCACGAAATACCTTCAATTAAAAAAACAAATATCGCAAATTCACTTGCCATGAATAATGCGATATTAATACCTTAGCTCTAATATATTTTTTATTATTTATTAATTGGTGCTAAATGAATTATTTCTACCCTAGCTACATATTTCGAAACTTTAATAGCTTTTACTGTAGACTAAATTCTGCTGATATATTTGTATATCCCTCGGAATTACTTATTTCTTTCACAATTCTATATTTACCTGGTGTTAAATTTTTAAAATCTTTTAATGTGTCTAATCTGCAATTTTCCTTATTTGTATCTTGTGATAATAGAAATATACTAAGATCTTCAAACATTGCATTTTTTGAAAAATCTAAACTATGCCACTCATTATCTTCAAACTTTTCTACTTTATATCGGGTTCCATATCCACCGTCTAAGTTTGTATTATTTGTAATATAAACATTAATATCTTTTGTACCAAGTGGATATACACTTTCTTCAGTTTTCATAGTGATGTCTTGTATTTGGGCTCTATCTTTATTTTGATCTATAGTTCCGCTTGCATCTAAGTAATATCCATCAACATTTGTATTACGTACCATAGCACCATCAATATTATAATAATAATAATTACCTTTAATAAATTGCCAACCTGTGATGTATGACTTTTCCGTGTTCCACCATCCATTAGTACTGTGCTTCCATTCTGCATTTGCTCCTATTGAATTTAATGTCAGCACAGAAATTAACACTAATAAACTCATTATTACATTTGATAATTTTAACTTTCTCATACATATCCCCCCAAGCTGTAACTTTTTTCATCTTCTACTACAATATACAACCCAATCATGATATATAGGTCCCATTTTATTCAATTTAAAAGAATATTTTTTATTTTTTACCAATTCCAACATATATCGTAAACATCACAATATTTGGTTTCCGAGAAATATCTTTGTTTAATGTACAATTATCCATTTATGCATTTTAATTTAAGTATGCCACTATATTGACACAATTGCATATTATAATAAATATATAAAGTTAATAAAACCTTTTTTTCATAATTATTTCCCTTAAATATAAATTGAAAAGAGTAACATTCATATTCCCCTATGAATGTTACTCTTTATTGTTTCAACGTCTGTTTTACTCAATTTTGCCATATACAAAGTACCAGTCATTTTCCATGTCAAAGTTATCTCTTGTAATTTTTAAATTTAACTTTCTTATCATTTCAATCAAGCTATCATGTGTAAATGGAGTAAAACTTAACTCACTTGGATAAATCGTAACTTTATTATCACTACTAATTTCTTGTAAAAGAATTTCAATTTTTGCTTCTTGTTCCACATCATGTAAATTCCATTGGTATAGTGGAATATAATCTTTACCATTATATGATATCTTATCATATGCAGTATATTTCTTGTTTTCTGCAATTACTTTATCCCAATTACGTGTTTCAATAACCAGTGTTCCTTTAGGTTTAAGTAATTTAGAAAGAGCTGTCAAGTTATCTTGCCTTGAAATGGCATCTGAAGAATGAACTATTGAGTTTCCTGTACAAAAAACTATATCAAAATTATTGCTATATTTATCGGGTAAATCTATCCATGACTTTACCTCAGTCTTGAGCTTAACACCATGCTTTGCTGAAAAATCATTTGTTAAAGCAATCATTTCACTACTAATATCTGTTGCAACTAAATTGTACCCATTTAGAGCTAAAGCAGTTGCTTGCACTCCATTGCCACAAGCTGAATCTAGGATAACAACATTATCTTTTTGATATGAATTTAATAATTCCTTATGATCCTTTATATAATATAAGTCTTTTAATGCTTCTGCAGACATATCCCCATATAAAGCATTATATAACCATCCCATTTTATTGTAATCCTGCTCTGAATTCACTTTTAATGCCCCCTATATAAAACTCATTTAACTTAAAACTTTAAGAAATCATAACATATATGGCACATTTTGTAAACATGTTATCATTCAGTTTTTAACTAACAACCTTGTATTAATTATTATGAATATTACGTATTAGTCTTACTAATTATTTAGTAAGACCTTTGAAATTTCCTCAAATCTTTCATCAGTTATATCAAGTTTTTTCTTAAATTTTTCATCATCCATTCTTGCAACAATTATCTTGTCAGGAGATATTTCTTTGATAATATTTTTTATCTTCTGAACTGATTTTTCATCATCGTTATAGCCCTTGATGATAGTAATTTCAAATATGAAATTCCCTTTGTATTGTTTATTAAATGAAACCATACTCGAAATATATTCTTCTAGTGTATATCCTTCAATTGGTCTTTGGATTTTTTGAAAATCTTCTTCTGTTATTGTTTTTATCTCTCCAATAACTTCATCACACCTGTTGACTATTTCTATGTATTCATCTCTACCTAGCAAATATCCATTAGAAAGTAGTCTTACAGGTATTCCTTTGACTTTTACAAGATCAATAATATCACCAATTTTATCATTTACTAAGGCTTCTCCCTTTGAGTTAATAAAAATTAATTCTGCTTTAGTATTTTCTATCATGCTTTCTAGTTCTCTAAGTGAACTATCCATTTCATCAAATGACTTCTGGGTATCTACCTTATCTTGTGCCCTCCCAATAGGACAAAATATACAATCAAAGTTACAATTCTTTTCCGGAAGTATGTTCACTTCCAGTACCCTTCTTCCATCTTCTATGTAAATATCTTTATAACTGAAACCACTCATTCCTTTATCCTCCTAAAATTACTCTATTACTAGTTCCTTATTATTAATATCTAGAACTAAAATTTTACTTGTTCCACCTAAATTATCCTGTACTTTATTTGCTAAATCTTTTAATGCGTTCTCAAATTCTATTAATCTACTTTCATCAGTTAATTCAATACATAAAAATGCATTATTTGTATTTTCAGTAAGCATTGTTCTCACTGCTTCACGCCAATTCCAGCATCTGCAAATTGCACCCTTATCATCTTTATAGACTATTTCGCCTTCATATGGAGGTGAGTTTTCATCTGTTCCGAGTGGAATAAATTCCTCATTTCCAACAGCCGTAGTCAATCTTATATCCCCTGCAAATTTGTCTATATCTTCACCACCGCAAGGTAATGCATATCTTAATGAAATAGAACTGTATATGTCAACTAGTGGATTAATAGTTCCTATATGATTTCCATTACTAACTCGCTTTAGCAGTGCCTCAATTGAAGCCCTTGCACCTTTCTTTGTTTTGAATTTTTGGAATGCTTCCCTCCATACTTTTATTACTTGGTTCTTGCTAAATTCTGCGTTTCCTAAATGTTTTAATGCTTCCCTTTCTGACTCTAGAATCATTTCTGCATATTGTTCTTTATCTTTTATAGAATTATCTATGCCATGACAAATAACAATTCCGATTTTTGCATTAGGAAATAGACTCCAAAAAGAATCTTCAATGACAAACTTTTTCATTACAATACCTCCTGTATTCCTTGCTCTTCACTAAATGATTATTAATAATTTAGCCTCCTAGTTTGAAATAATTGAAAATAAAAAAAAGCCTATGAGAAATATTATTCAATATCTCCCAGGCTTTTATCCTTCCGTGTACACAGTCAAATGTGCGTTTTCTCTTGGACCTGCCAGTTACAAACTGCGGAACCCTAGAAAACTAAACTATTTAATTTGTGATTTATACAATAAATATACATGAATTTTAGCATAATAGAACATTTAAATCAACATAATATTATTTTTTAGCAATAACTATTGTACTATTTCCAACTCTAAAGTTCATTTTCGCAGTCTTAAAACCTGCTGTAGTTAACATCTTAATTTGATTGTCAATTGTGCATGGTGTATCGTAATGATAAAATTCCCCATCAGGGATACCTTGCTCTTTTCGTATTCGCTTATTTTCCCTATAATAAAAATTTTCCTCTTCCTGACTCTCAACCATATAGTCGCATTCAATATAGCAGCCATCATTTTTTAATGAGTTAAAAATCTTTGAGTATAGTTTAATCTTATCTTCATGGGAAAAATGATGCATGGTTTGAAAAGATATTGCTGCATCGTATTTACAAGTGCCAAAATCATACTCAAAATAATTTGCATTTATTAAAGACAAATTCTTATCAGGATGCTTTTGTTTTAATTTATCCAACATTGCTTCAGTTAGATCAATACCTGTAACATGGATAAAGGGCATAATTTTAAATATTTCATCAAGCTCCAACCCAGTGCCGCATCCTAAATCTAATATTTCACTAACATCTTTTGGCAGCAACTCTGCCATTTTAACATATCCCTCTTTACACCCTTCTACTTTGTTAAGCATATGTTCATCATATCCATTCACATGAGTAGTAAAAAAATCTCTCATTTGCTCTATTCCCATTTATCTATCTCCTTTAAATGATATCACGCTTTAAACTTTTAATCTTAAGATTAATACGATATAAATATAGCACATTAACATTTAATTCCAAACCTCAATTTCTATTCTGAATTAATTTTTCTCCTTTTCAAAACTTTTTCAGATTATAGGGTTCCTAAATGAGAACTTAAAGTATGCTCAACCCAAAAATTGGATACATGTTTGTAACCTCAAGGGTCATAATATGAAATAGGCATTTGAAAATAGGCTGGTTGTTCCATTAATAATTCTAAACAACCAAAAAGCAGTAGTTGAATTTCTCCTAGCTACTGCTTACTTTA
>Ga0209281_1001145_pt1 | contig 18649 bp, 16 predicted proteins | sample MedtruBG_FD_187514 | JGI IMG/M metagenome (GOLD analysis project Ga0209281, IMG submission 187514) | Root nodule microbial communities of legume samples collected from California, USA - Medicago truncatula BG (SPAdes) (version 2) | ecosystem: Host-associated > Plants > Roots > Nodule | place... | reverse complement strand
CATTTGTGAAATTATGTTCCATGGCTTGTGGTACACAAATTGGGAATCTGTTTTCAACACCAATTAGCGACCAAGTTCCTGAACTTAAGTAAATACTATCGCTGTCATTACATACAGATGATATAAAGGCTGAACCAGTATCATGAGTTGCAGGAAGTATTACTTCCATATCAAATCCAAATTCTTCAGCCAGTTCTTTTCTTAAATTACCAAGATTAGTTTTAGGTAATTTTATCTCTTGGAAAATATCTTTCTTAATTCCTAGCTCATCTAACATTTTTTCATCCCAAGTTCTTTCGAAAGAATTAACTAACTGTGTTGATGATGCGTTAGTATATTCATTAACTTTTTTACCTGTAAGTAAGAAATTTAAGTAATCAGGAATCATTAAGAATGTTTTTGCTTTATCCAAAATTTCAGGATTATTTTTCTTTATAGAAAGTAACTGATATACTGTGTTAAACCTTTGAAATTGTATACCTGTATATAGGTAAATCATGTCTTGAGGGATAACCTTAAATGCTTCTTCCATCATCCCTTCAGTTCTATCATCCCTATAAGCTACCGCATTTCCAAGCATTTTATCGTTTTCATCTAACAAAACAAAATCTACTGCCCAAGTATCTATGCCTATACTCTTAGGAACTTTTTCTATTTCCTTACACTTTTTAATTCCTTCTTTTATATCTTTAAATAGTTGTTCGATATTCCAACAATATTCATTTTCAATTTTACTTATTCCATTTTCAAATCTATATATTTCCTCTAAATTTATCTTTCCATTTTCTACATAACCTAAAATGTGTCTTCCACTTGAAGCTCCAATATCAATGGCTAAATAGTAGTCCATGCCTATCCCCCTGTTCTTTATATTAATCAGGTAAATCTTTTTTTAATTATATAATTTAATAATTTCTTATCATTACACCTAGTTTTAGGCTTGTCAAATATGGTTACATTTGACCTATTAATTTGATACATTCCTGTATCCTAAATAAAGTTTATCTTCTTATAATTTATTGGATCATAAAACCTTTTTACTATAATTTCTCCCGCAAAGATTATTCCTCGATATCTGCCTCTCTTTATATTATTTATAACTTTTACTATGGCTTAATAATACAACATAATGAAATCGTTTTTAATATCCGTATTTGTTTAATTTATTATCCTTATTTGCAACTATTTATATCTAGTCTAAATGGAACACTTCTTTTAATTCAAATGACACTGGACTATTATCCTCATTGGTTTCCATTATATCCTTCATATATTTCCACCATTTTTGACATATCTCTGTTTCAGCACTTTTACTCCATAATTCCTCATTTTCAATTTCTAAATAAGCAAATAAGCTGTTTGTTTCTGCATCTAAGAATATTGAATAGTTTTTTGCTCCATATTCATGTATCATTTCTATCATCTCAGGCCAAATTTCGTCATGACGTTTCTTATATTCATCATGAAACCCACTAAATACTTTCATAATAATTCCCTTACGAACCATCTTAATTTCCTCCTAAATATATATACTGCAATTTATTGATTTTAAAAACCTATTAAAATTATCAAATCTACTTTGATGAAAATTATATTTAAATAGTATAAATCTAGACAATTATTTGAGATACTATTTATAATGATTAGCCATCTGTTTACCAGATGGTTAATCTGAATTAATTCCTATCTTAATAATCTGTTAGTTTAATATACATTCTTCCACTCTGCAATATTGTTTTTATCAAATTTAAATGGATCTCCAAGCATTACTTCTGTACCGCCACCGGCAGCATCTGTAACAGCTTTATCTCCTAAACTACCTGCTTTGAACGAATCACCTTTAGCTCCTTTTATTTGCCCTTTATTTAATGAATCCATTGTATAGCCTGCAAGATATCCTATATCTACTGGATTCCATAAATACATCCATGGACAAGTACCATCTTCAATAAATGGAGCCATTTCTGAAGGTAAACCAAGACCTGTTAATTTTACATCCGACTTTTTATCTTGCAATACTTTACCAGCTGCTAACATTCCAACTGTTGTTGGTGCAATAATTACTTTTACATCAGCATTGGTTAAAAGAGCTTGAGTTTCAGATGTTGATTTTGTAGGATCATCGTCACCATATGCAACTTTAATAAGAGGTGTATTTGCATATTTATCTGGATGTTCTTTTAATTCCTTTTGCATCCATTCAATCCATAAGTTTTGATTTGTTGCTTGTGCTGTTGCAGAAAGAACTGCAATTCCACCTTTACCTTGCACCATTTCATATGCAGCTTGAATTAACCCTCTACCTATCTTTTCTGGATCAGCTTGTTGTATATGTGTTTGTCTTGAGTCTTTATTTACAGCTGAATCAAGAGATATAACTTTTATACCTGCATTCATAGCTTCTTGTAATGCTGGTTGTAGCGCATCAGCATCATTTGCTGCGATTGCTATACCTGATACTTTTTGTGCAACTAATTGATTTATTATTTCAATTTGCTTTTCTGGAGTTGCTGCTTCTGGTCCTTTATATAGTGCTGTTGCGCCCATTTCTTTAACAGATTTCTCAAAACCTTCATATACTTTCTTCATGTATGGATTTTGTACATCCTTAGCCACAAACGCATATGTTGGGCTACCACTGTCTTTACTTGCACTACCTGATCCACTACCTGCAGAATCGGTCTTTCCACCGCATCCTGCTAACAAAGAAACACTTAATACTGCAGTTATACAGATTGATAATATTTTTTTAGTATTCATAAATAAAACTCCCCTTTTATTATATTAATTTTTATTTAGGCACATGAAAGAAAATAATAGACCAAAGATGCGATGCATATTTCGCATCAGGCAAGGAAGCAAATTCTACTCATAGTGGATCTATTAGTATAATTTGCTGACACAGTATGAAGCGAAATAGGCTAGCATACTGGTCTATTACTTTCTTGATTGTGCCTTATATTTGAGTAATGACACAATTTGTGTTATTACTTAAATTCTTCTTACTATTGATTAATACTGTTTGTATTTTTACTTGTATTCTTAGTATTACTCTTCAAGTTCTTAATCCAGTTAATATTCCCAAAACCGGATTTTAAATTTGGGATTGCTACTGCTATAATTAATAGTGTACCTATAATAATCATTATTATTTGACTAGTTACATTTACTAACCCTAAGCCATATCTCAAGAACCCGATTACAAGAATTGATAATATACATCCTAAGATATTACCTTTACCACCAGATGTTGAAACACCACCTAAAACTACCATTGCAATGATATCAAGTTCATAACCTTTAGCAACATCAGGTCTAACACTTCCCATCTTAGATGCTAAGAATACTGCTCCAACTGCTGCTAATAACCCTGTAACAGTAAATATTATTAATTTAACATAATCTGTTTTAATACCTGAAAATTTACTAACTAGTACTGAATTCCCCATTGCATAAGTACGTCTTCCAAACTTTGTGTAGTGAACAAGATATACAAAAAAGATTGCTTCTATTATTACAAAAATTAGGATAATTGGAACTGGGCCAACTTTCCCCCAGCCTAAACTTTTATACCAAGTTGGAAATCCTCCAACAGAAGCTGTTTCTAGAAGAATACTTGCAATACCTCTAAAAATTATCATTGTAGAAAGTGTAACAATCATACTTGATAACTCTGGGAACTTTACAAGTATAATACCATTTATAAATCCACAAATCGCTCCAACTGCAAGGGCAATCACTATAGCAAATTCCATAGGAACTCCAGCTTGATATGCCATTCCCATTATAACTGATGATAATGCCATAGTTGACGCTACTGAAATATCAATTTCACCTAGTAATATTACTAATGCCATGGGAAATACTACGATTGCTTTATCTAAAAAGTCTCTCATTGCATTCATTATATTATTAGTATTAGCATAATTCGGTGATATAGATACGTTAAGAACGTTTACAATAACTAGCAAAAGTAATAATAACCATTCCCATTGAAGCATAAACCTTTTCCAGCTAAAAGCTCTTTCTTTTTCAATAATTCGTGTTCCATCAGCTTGTACAACTTGTTTAGCCATTAGATGTTCCTCCTTCTCAATGCCTTCATTTCTACATTTCTTTGAATTAAAGAGTTACTCATTACTGATAATACTATAATAAGTCCTCTTATCGCCTCTTGCCAGAATGCAGAGATGTTTATAAGCGGCATTGCATTATTTAATAATCCTAGCAATAATGCTCCAAGTAAAACTCCTTGAACTTTACCAGTTCCACCTGAAATACTAACACCACCAAGTACACAAGCAGCGATTACATTCATTTCATAACCTACAGCAGTTTCTCCTTGTGCTGCTCCGTATTTACATACATATAGTAATCCTGCAAAACCTGCAATTGCCCCCATTATTGTATATGCTAACCAAAGTATTCTTTTTGTTTTAATTCCTGAAACTTCAGCTGATTCTTCCGAGTTACCTACTGCATAAATTTTTCTTCCTGTTCTTGAATAATTCAAGAATACATATCCAATAATATATATTACTAACGCCATTACAACTAAATTATTAATTCCTAATGCTTGCCCAGTTGCTATACCTAAAAATGAACTTGGCATATCATTTTGTAATACCCAGCTGCCTCTTGATACTAAGTATGTAAGACCTCTAAATATATTCATCATACCAAGAGTCGCAATAATTGGCAGAATCTTCAGTTTTGAAACTAATGCACCATTTATCATACCGCATACTATACCCACAGCTATAGCAATTAAGAGGATAATAATAGGACTAATCCCCTTATTTTCTTTCAATACTGTTGTACCTATCATCCCAGCTAAAGCCATAATTGCACCTATTGATAAATCAATTCCTGCTGTAATAATAACCATCATCATACCAACTGCGAGTATAGCAAGTACCGCTGTTTCTGTGAAAAGGTCTGATATATTTTCTGTAGTAAAAAACTTACCATTACTTCTGAATTGTACAAAAAAACAAATTACAATCATAACTAGAATTAAACTAATTTCTCTTATATTATCAGAAAAGATTTTCTTAAAGTTCAAATTATTCATCTGCTTTCCACCCCCTATATATTCATAGCAGCTTCTAATATCTGCTCCTGAGTAACATTTTTAGCATCATCGAATATCTTTGAAACTCTTCCTTCTTTCATTACAACTATTCTATCTGCCATTCCTAATACTTCAGGCATCTCAGATGAAATCATGATAACTCCATATCCACTTGCCGCCAATTGTGACATAATATCATAAATTTGTGCTTTAGCACCTACATCTACACCTTTCGTAGGTTCATCAAGAATTATTACTTTTAAGTCTAGATTTAAGACTTTAGCTACAACTACTTTTTGCTGATTACCACCAGAAAGTTTGCTTACCTTATCAAATACTGAAAGTGCTTTTGTTTTCACTTTTTCAGCTAATTCCTTAGATCTTTGACGCTCAGCCTTACGATTTAAAATCGTATTCTTTGAAAACATTTCAAGAGTAGATAGCGTTATATTGTCTCCAATTCCCCAATCCAGTATCAATCCCTGTTTATGTCTGTCCTCTGGTAGATAACCAATACCTGCATTCATCGCATCAAGAGGACACTTCACCTTAAGCGGTTTTCCCTCTAGATATATTTGACCTTCATCAATCTTTTCAATACCGAAAATCCCGTGACATACTTCAGTTCTTCCTGCCCCTACCAATCCTGTCATGGCAAGAATTTCACCTTGTCTTACTGAGAAAGTTACGTCCTTATAGTAGCCAGTTTTTGAGAATCCTTCAATCTTGAAAATTTCATCACCGAACTCTATCTTTTGCTTAGGGTATATTTCAGTAATTTCACGTCCAACCATTTTTGAAATTAAGACCTCATTAGAAATATCGTTTACACCCCATGTGCCGATGTACTGAGAATCTCTGAATACGGTTACTCTTGAAGCCAATCTATACATATCTTCAAAACGATGAGATATAAAAATAATTGAACATCCTTCATCACGTAACTGCTCCGTAATTCTGTAAAGTTCCTCGCATTCTCTTTTTGAAAGTGCTGCAGTAGGCTCGTCCATTATAATTATTCTTGCACCAGTAGATATAGCCTTTGCTATCTCAACTATTTGTTGTTCTGCTATAGTCAAATTTCCCATAGAGCTTCTTGGATCTATATCACTACCTAAGCTTCTTAGAAGTGCCTCTGCATCTTTATGCATCTGACCCCAATTAATCATTCCAACCTTATACAGTTTTTCATGTCCTATATAAATATTTTCAGTTACACTTAATTGATTATATACTGTACCATGTTGATAAATTGCTGCTATACTTTCCTTTTGTGCATCCTGTGGATTTTTAAATACAACTTTTTTTCCTCTTAAAACTATTTCGCCTTCTTCTGGTGCATGTACACCAGTTATTACCTTAATAAAAGTTGATTTCCCAGCACCATTTTCACCCATCAATGCGTGAATTTCACCTTTTTTTAATTCGAATTGTACATTATCTAATGCTTTAACACCTGGAAATATTTTTGTGATACCTTTTAGTTGAAGAATGTAGTCTTCAGCCATAAAATTCACCCTTTCTCTATAATTTATGTAGTGCTTGTCTATGTACTTATGATATCATTTACACCCGCATGAATAAATGTAATAAATGCAACTGCAGATGTAAAAAAGTAAACAGTTTTTTAATTCATGTATACAGTGAAACTTTTCAGGTGGAGTTTTATACTCCACCTGAATTTAGTTGAACTAATCCAGGAGCTAGCATCCGTAACACTCCCACTTCTTTAAGTTGGAGTGTTACGAATGCTAGCTATCGGATAAAAAATTTCATTTGGATATTCCACCACTGGAAGAGGTAATATGTTACTCAGTTTCGTGGAATAATAGTACCCTTTCTTGCCTAGAGCATATTGCAAAGTATAAATCAAGGTATTGTGGCATGAATATTTTATTTGCAAAAAAAAGATGACTCCTAATTGTGTAGAAATCATCTTTTATATACTAGTTTATCCTCTTAGCATAGGCCTCAAATTTAAACTGATGTATATTCTATTTTATTTACATAATATTCTGTAGGCCACATTCCAGTTTTCTTTTTAAAAATTTTTGAGAAATAGTATGCATCATGAAAACCTACCATATCCGCAATTTCTTTTACCATTAAATCTGGATTCTCTTTCATTATTTTTTTTGCCTTTTCGATACGATAATTACTCAAGTACTCTCCTGGTGATATCCCATTATTATGTTGTTTAAATAAACGGCTTATATATGACGGTACAAAACCAAATTCCTTTGACAGTACCGCATTAGTTATGCTCCTTTGATAGTTATCTTTTAGATATTCCTTTATATCACTAATAAGCTTAGGCTGCTTAAGTGCTTCTCCATGATTAGTTTCTGTAATACTAGTAAGAACCGATGCTACATCCTCCGCAGCACTTTCATAATCTACGAAATTATTTATAGTTTCATAAAGTTCTCTTTTAATCACACTAATTTTTTTCTTTATTGCCCCTGAATTAAAGTAGCAATAATTTAAAATCATTTCAAAAAAGCTTATAATATCATCCTGTGTAGCATCTGCTTTTTCCATTTCCGTATATATTTCAAAAATACATGTCTTTACCTTATTGTTTTCTCCTACTTTTAAACATCTTTCTATATACTCTACTTGATTTTTTGAATATTTAGGTTCGCTATAATTTTCTATTACACCACTATTATTCAGAAGCTGAGATTTTGTTAAAATGAGCTTTCTATTCATATCATCTCGTAATGTACTTATAGTATTATCAATCTCTGCCATCTTAATTCCTGCTTTATAACTTAGAGTGATGGTAATACAATCGTTTTTAAGTGCATTAAATATCTCTTCAGAAATTCTTTCAGCACGTTCATTTCCATTAGTTTCAATAATAATGACTTTTTCTGACGCAGTATGTCCACGTGAAATCATGTATTCCTCCCTAGGTTCCAAAATGCCTTCTACCATTTTATCGAGAAGTGTTTTATCCCAAAATGCTACTGCCGGTACCAGCATATCATTGCCATAGGCTGGAAGTGAGCCTGCACAAACTAAAATCACAATACATTCTGAGTTTAGTATTTCAGGATCTGCTTTATCTGCTCTTTCGAAAAATATTTCTTTCTTTTTATTATACTTTCTTCTACCAACTTCAAATTTAATCTTATCTAGCGTTTCTGAAATTTTTACTTTAGATACAGGTTTAAGAATATAATCCTGAACTTTAAATTCTATAGCCCTTCTCGCATATTCAAAATCAGAATAACCGCTAGTTATAACTGTAATTATATGAGGATAATTGGTCTTTATATGTTCTGCTAATTCCAAGCCGTCCATAACTGGCATTCTTATATCAGTAAACACAACGTCTATTTTTTGTTTTTCTAATTCTTCAATTGCCTTTTTTCCATTAATTGCTGTAGCCATCACCTTAAATTCCGGGTTTGATGTTTCAATTAAAGCTACATTGGCACGCATAATCGGCGGTTCGTCTTCTGCTACTAATACCCTGATCATCTTATCACTCCTATAAATTGTTTCAAAATTGTTCCTCAAATTTCTGATGTGAAAGTTTACATAAAAGTATATTATGAATTCTCCTATAATTATATTCTTTCAACTTATATTTCCAAACTTATCACTAAAGCAAGCTTGAAATCAATTCCTTACTTGGTGATGGTATTGTAACTGTACTTATAATTTCACCAGTTTCAATAAGTCTGCTTTCACAAGCTTCTACTGCAGATTTTACAGCAGACACTTCTCCAGTCATTAACATGTATCCTTTTCCGCAAAGACCTTTTGCGATTCTTATTTCTAAAAGCTCTATATTAGCAGCTTTCAATGCTACATCTCCTGCAATTACAGAAGCTACTGCTGATATAGTTTCAACAATTCCTAGCGAATCAACTTTTCCAATGTCAATTGTTCCTGTAATAGCTGGGAATACATTTTCATGAACATTTGCTATTAAATAATCACTTATAAGATAACTTCCTCCAATATTCTTTCCTACCTTAACAGCATTTTCCACGGCACCTACATCTCCAGACAATATCACTATGTATTTCCCAGGACATACTGGTGTAGCTAAAACTAATTCAACATTTGAAGATTTAAGCATTTCATCGCATGCTTCCATTCCCTTTGCAATACTTTTATATTCAAGTAATCCAATAGACCTTCTCATTGCTGTCTCTTCCCCTTTCATAGATTTAATAATTCATATATTATTTAACTATAACTATACTTTCATCTGTTATTTCTTTTATAATTCCATCTATGCTTGCATGGATCTTAGCTCCTAGCTTCCCATCTGAAATTTCTCCTATCAGATCACCTTTTTGAACTTTATCTCCAACTTTAACTATAGGTTCAGCTTTTGCACCTATATGTTGTGATCTTAATATTGTAACTTTTTGAAAATCGTATTCTTTCTCTTCTAAAAGTGAATCTGAATTATATTTATTTATGTCAAGCCTTTGCTTTAATCTCTCAACAGGAAATTTTCTATACCTTCTAAATTCATCCGCCTTTTCGGGGGTGCTATTATGAGGATTTCTTATGCCATTTTTGCTTAATTCCCCTTTAAAGAATCTATTTAACTTCCAAGGTTGTAATCCCATAATACACGCTTGTTCACAGAGAGCACATTCGCTACAAAGAAAAGTATTTGTAGGTGAAATTTCTGTACTACAAGTCTTACCATAACTAGCAATTCTCATTATTTTAGATGGTTCAATTTTGTGCCCTAGCAAATGTCTCGGACAGACTTCCGTACATAAAGAACACTGACAACACGCTATTCTTGCATCTCTTATGGTAGATTGTATACTCTTTATTTTAGATTGTACTATTTTATGATCCTTTTCGAGCACTATTAGCCCTTTTGTATTTTTTTTGATTGGACCTTGAATATCCTCTACTATTTTTCCCATCATTGGTCCGCCATCTATAACGCAAAAATCTTTTATAGAACTGCCACCTGCAATTTCAATTGCTTCCTCAATCGAAATTCCTATAGGAACTTTAACTGTTATTGGATTCCTTACCTCACCAGTAATAGTTAAATATTTTTCAGTAACAGGAATACTATTAATTGCATTGTATACATTTAATAATGTTTCCACATTAATAACTATAACACCTACATTTAAAGGAATCCCCCCCTCTGGGACAATCTTCTTTGTAACTTCATATACAAGAACTTGCTCATCACCAGCAGGATAAAAATTTTCTAATATAAATATCTGTAGCTTAGGATAATCTTTAATTTTCAAATTTAAGCTATCTATTGCCTTTTTATATTTACCTTTTAATGCTATTATCCCTGTCTCACTTTCGGTTTCATCAACAACCTTGTCTAAAGCATAGAGAATTTCATCTGCTTTCTTATCCATCAATTGTTGGTCTACCTTTAGCAATGGTTCACATTCTGCACCATTTACTATTACAGTTTTGACTTTTGCATTTAATTTCACATGTGTTGGAAAACCAGCTCCACCGGCTCCAATTATTCCAGCATCTTTTATTAAATCAATAAAGCTTTTTTCCATAACCTCTCTACTCCAATTCTATTTCATTGAAAAAGTACCGCCTGAACACATCTTCTCTTTATTGCAATTTTTTTCTTTAAGATATATGAGAGAAAATATTAATTCTATAATATGATAAATATTTCCCACTAAACAATGAAGTATGTTTTCCAATAGTAATCTATTAGGTAAACATAGTGACAAAGTATAAAGGGAAATATACTATCATACTGACTACATTATCTTATATTAAATGCATCTACCATAACACATCTGCGTTTTCTACAGAAAGACTTAGCCGTTGTTAATCCTTCACCTGTAGGGCCTGCAATAGTAAATGTTGTGGTTCCTTCTCCACCAACTCCGATTCCTGCATATGATGGTGCATTCTTAACAAAAATAGTGGTTTCTAAAAGCCTAGCCATTTTTGTAAGTTTATCAACATTTTTTGAATGCATTATAGCAGTATGTCTATTTCCATGTTCAGCAACATATGCGTATTCAATTGCTTCATCTACATCCTTTGTTCTCACAATTGGTAGAATTGGCATCATCATTTCTTCTAAAACAAAATGATGATTTTTGTCTACTTCCATTATAATTACTTTAATATTCTCATCTACTGAAATACCAAGCTTATTTAAAATATATGATGCACTCTTTCCTACAAAAGAAACCTTAGGACTACCATTTTCATTAGTAACTAGATCTAAAAGCTTTTGAATTAAAGATACATCTTTAATTTCATAAGCTCCATTTAGCTTCATGTAATGTATTAAATAATCACATACTTGATCAACTGCAAAGACTTCTTTTTCAGCTATACATGGAACATTATTATCAAAGCTGCATCCATTAACAATATCAATAGCAGCTTTTTCTATATCAGCAGTTTCATCAACAACAACAGGAGGATTTCCTGCACCCGCCCCAATAGCTTTTTTTCCCGTAGACATAACCTTATTAACTATGGCTGGTCCACCAGTTGCTACTAACATACGAATTTTGGGATGCTCCATCATAATATTTGTATTTTCAATAGAAGGTTCTTTAACCGTAGCAATAAGATTATCAGGAGCCCCTGCTTCTTCTAATGCTTTATTTAACATAGTTACTAATTTTATTGAAACATTTTTTGCTCTTGGATGTGGACTAAACACTACTGTATTGCCACCCGCAATCATAGAAATAGAATTACAAATAATAGTTTCAGTAGGATTTGTTGTAGGTGTTATGGCACCAATTACTCCAAATGGACAATATTCAACTAAAGTTAGTCCATTATCTCCTGTCATAGCCTCTGTAGTTAAATCTTCTGTTCCTGGTGTTTTTTCAGCTGCTACTCTATTTTTAATTAATTTATGTTCATATTTACCTATTTCTGTTTCTTCAACAGACATTCTTGAAATCAATTCTAAATTTTCTTTTTTCAAAATAGTAGCTTTTATAGTATCCACATATTTTTGTCTATCCGCCATAGAAGAATTTAATAATTGTTTTTGTGCTACAAATGATGCTTCAACTGCCGCATCCATAGTTTCAAAAATACCGTAATTTTTTATGGACTCAAATTTATCCAAATTTAATAAGTTTTTATTTTTCACTTCCTCTATTGCTTGTCTAACTAGTTTTTCAACTAAAACTACATCTACATCCATTTATATACACCTCTTTTTAAATTTTCATCCTCTATTACAATTCATTGCAATGCCTAAAGGCGTTACTAATAAAGGCTCATTAAACTTTATGGTTTTAATACCTATTTCTTTTTCAAAAACATCGTTAAATTCCTCAAAGGATGAAGCTCCTCCAACAACATAAATTTCTGATACATCATAACCATTTAAATATCTCTTTACTATTGATGCCATCTTTTGAACCACAGGTTTAATAATTGGAAATATCTCTTTATCTTTCTTAGGATCTTTCTTTAATTCCTCAGCTTCCTTAATTGATATTCCATAATACCCTGCAAGTACTAAAGTCATATGTGTACCTCCAGTTGCTTCATCAGCCGTAAAGATAACTTGACCATCCTTTAATATACTTATTCCTGTTGTTCCACCTCCAACATCGACAACTGCGCCATCTTTAATATCTATTACGCTAGCTGCTGCTGTTGGTTCATCCAGAACATTTATAACTTCAAAACCTGCTGCTTCTACAACATTTGATATACACTTCACATTGCCCGAGATAATTCCCGGTGGTATAGCAGTTGCTGCTGTTAGAAGCTCTCTACCAATTATTTCTTCAACTTTAGCTTTTAAGTTTTTCACTATATTTATAGCGCCTACAAAATCTACTACAATTCCATCTCTAACAACTGTAGATGGATAAGTGGCTCCTGCAATAGGATTATCATTTGAATCTACTACAGATACAACAATATTCGCCGTTCCGAGGTCTACACCTGTTTTAAGCTCTCCTTCAAATGAATTACTTTTATTTTCAGCAATCAAATTAGAGAATTCTGTTAATATATCACTGTTTATTAACATTTTCATCTCTCCTATCGTAATGAATTTATAATTATTTAATAACTGCTTACTTTCCATGCAGGATAACAAAATCATTATTTTTTAAAGCACAAGCATTAGCCTCATCAACATCCAAATGCATTTCAAGGGAATATTTATCAGAAACTCTAATTAAAACATTTCCCAAGATTCCATGTCTTTCGCCCATAGTTTCCACTTCAACAATTTCCTTATCTTTAACTCCCATTTTTTCAGCACATTCCGGTGTCATATGAATATGTCTTAAAGCAATGATTGTTCCGTTTGGAATTTTCACACTTCCTTTAGGTCCTATAATTTCAAGTCCTGGAGTGTTTTCTAGTTGTCCTGATTCTTTGATTGGAGGTTTTACCCCTAACCTAAAACTATCTGTCATTGAAACTTCAACCTGACTTTCACTTCTTATAGGTCCTAAAATACGAACATTGTCAAACTCACCTTTAGGACCTCTAATTGTTACAGTTTCGTTAGCTGCAAATTGTCCTGGCTGCTTCAAATCAGTTCTCTTAGTTAAGCTATACCCAGGCCCATATAGAATATCTAAATCCTTTTGACTTAGGTGCAGATGCCTATTTGATACCCCGATGGGAATTTTATAATTCTCTAATGCTTTGATTTTATCTACAACTATTTTAGTAACTAATTTTACTACATCTTCGCTATGCATTTTATCAACTCACTCTCTAGATATCCTATAAAAACTCTATAAAGTTTTTGGTAATATCTTTTCTGTATCAATATGTGGTCTTGGAATAACATGCTGTGAAACGATTTCTCCAACATTTCTTGCTGCAGCAACTCCTGCATCAACAGCTGCCTTAACAGCTCCTACATCGCCACGAACCATTACAGTTACAAGGCCTGAACCAATTTTTTCATATCCTACTAACATAACATTTGCTGCCTTAGTCATTGCATCAGCAGCTTCGATTGCGCTAACTAACCCTTTTGTTTCAACCATTCCTAACGCTTCACTATTCATAATAAACTCCTCCTAATTATTTAAAATATACATACTTAAACGAATATCCCATTAATAATAAACATTGAAATAAATATTACCGTAGCTGGTGGATCTATATAAGTGTCACAATGACTGTTAATAACTTTTCCTGCTATTAACCAAGCTATTGCACATACAATCGCTACACAAACACCTATAAATATGTTTCCTGTCATAACTGTAGCAGCCGCAGCTGGTAAAGTTATATGATGTGTTACTGGAACTCCAAAACCAGTTTGCAAGAAAATCAATGAAGTTGCGCTAATTCCAAAACAAACTATAGGATACATAGACATAACCTTAGGTGATACACCTGAATTAACCATTGATATAGCAATGCCGCTTACAACAATTCCAACTGTTAATCCGAGCACAATATGATTAACTAATGTTTTTGTATCCGGAAGCCAATCTCTTTTGCCTGTTCCAGTATATTTACCAACCGGGCCTGTCTTACCAAATACTAATCTCGAAATCATCAAAACGGTGAAAACAGAGATAGCTGGAAGGTCTGTTTTAAAATTTAATACTGTGCCATAAACATAGTGACATAAAAAACCTATAACTCCGAATAAACCACCTACAAGTACTACTGTGTAATCATTAATTGAATATAATGGTGTTAATACATCATTAGCATTTCCTAAAGTCTTTCTTTTGTTTCCTGCAAAGGCTGCTGCTGCCACCCCTCCAGCAAATGCAATATGAGGACCTAAAAAAGAACCAAATGTAATATTGCCAATAGTTGGTTCTGCAATACCTGCTAATCCTAGAATTCCTCCAACAATTGCTAAAACTCCCGTTAAAATAAAAGCAGGTATTGATCCAAGAAGTGCTCCTAAAGCCCCTCCACCAAATGCTGCTATTAATGCATATATATTCATAAAATCCAACCCCTTAAATACTATTTAAATTTTTCTGCGATACATTCCATCGCTAATTTCCTTAGTATTTCCACTTTATCAATTTTCTCCCATGTAAAGTGTTGATTTTCACGCCCAAAATGACCATAGGCGGCTGTATTAAAAAATTGTGGTTTCTTTAAATCAAGTTGCTCTAAGATACTAGCAACCGAAAAAGAAAAAGTCTCTTTGATTATTTTTCTTATATCTTCAGTATCTATTTTCTCAGTTCCAAATGTATTAATAGTTATTGCTTCTGGTTCAGCTTCTCCAATTACATAGCTTAAGGATAATTCAACCTTATCAGCCAGTTTTGCAGCTACTATATTTTTTGCTACATACCTTGCCATATACGCTGCTGATCTATCTACTTTTGTAGGGTCCTTTCCTGAAAAGGCTCCACCACCATGTCTTCCAATCCCCCCATAAGTATCTACCATGATTTTTCGACCTGTTAAACCTGTATCGCCTGCAGGACCACCTATAACAAATCTTCCGGTAGGATTAATATGTATCTTCGTATCATATTTAATCCATCTACTATCAATAACATTACGAATAACTTCATATTCAATAACATTTTTCATATAATCATAGTCAATATCCGGATCATGTTGAATTGAAATTACTATGCTTGAAATATTAATTGGATTCCCATTACTATCATATTTCATTGTAACCTGAGATTTACCATCAGGACGAATCCAAGGAATTTCTTCACTTTTTCTAAGTTTAGATAACCTCATTGTAAGTTTATTGGCTAAATCACAAGTTAATGGCATATAATTATCAGTCTCATTAAAGGCATACCCATACATAATTCCTTGATCACCAGCTCCTAATATTGCTTTAGTTTTTTTCCTGTTTTCTTCAACCTTATCAACCCCTAAAGCAATATCTGAAGATTGTTTGTTTATATTTGTGAATACTAGGCAGGTCTTATAATCAAAACCATATTCTTCTTTCGTATAACCAATATTTTCTACAACCTCTCTTGCAACATCAACAATATTCACCTTTGCATTTGAAGTAACCTCTCCTGCTATCATAATTGTATTCTTTGAGACCATAGTTTCCACTGCAACCCTTGAATTATTGTCCTGTGCTAAATATGCATCTAAAATTCCATCTGATATCTGATCACAAATTTTATCAGGATGTCCTTCAGTTACAGATTCTGAAGTAACAAAATATTCGCTCATGTTTTATCACCTACCTTGATTTTCTGATTCTACAACATTTTTTTATATTTATAGACCGTTGTATTTTCATACTTCTTAAACACTTTGCTAAAATAGCTGCTCTCGTTATATCCAAGTTTAAATGCAACATCCGTAATACTTAAATCAGTAAAGCAAAAATAACTTTTCGCCATATTAATCTTTCTCATATGCAAATATTCCATAACACTTATGTTAAACTGCCTTTTAAAAATTCTACTTAAATAACCTTGACTTACTGAACAATTATTAATTATCTCATTTAATCCAATCTCTTCTTCAATATGATTTTCAATATAACTAAACACATCATTCAATATTGAATACTTTTTTATGCTATTTTGTTGAAAAACATAATTCATAACTTTGAATAACCAAAATTCGAAAAATCTTTTCTCATTGGCTAAATGTTCATCCATTGGAAATAGCTCATTAAGCTTTTTAGGCTTTTTGTTTAGCATTTGGACAGAATTAATAAGATTTTGACCTATTTGTATAAATTCTTCTCTTAATGACTTTGTATCAATCTTTTTAGAAGAACACATATCATCTATTATCTTAGGAATTTCATAATACATTTTTTTGTAATCTTTTTCTTTAATTATTGAAAGAAGACTGTCATATTTATTCTCTTCTATCTCACTTTTAGCCATCTGATTCTCATCTTTATAATTGCTCAATAATTTTTCTATTTGAGAAAAGGATACAGGTTTTGATATATACTCTTTAACTTTAGTTTTTAACGCCTCAATTGCAAAATCAAAACTGTTATAGGATGATACAATGAAAATAGTCGTGCTAGGATTAATGGTGTATATCTTTTTGCTAGATTCTATGCCAGATTCACCAGGCATCATAATATCCATAAAAACAATATCAATTTTATTATTTTTACATATCTCAACTGCCTGCTCACCACTACCAACAGAATATACAACTTCAAACCCTTGAACTTTCGATATCATAACCTTTAGCGATGCTCTCATCAGCGGCTCATCATCCGCAATTAATACTCGATACATATCCTAGACATTCCTTTCTTCGAATTTTATTGGAAATCTTATAATACTCCTTGTACCTTTGCCTTCAGTATTTTCAATAAAAGCATCATACTTTTCGCCAAATAATGTTATGAGCTTTTGTCTTGCATTAGAAATGCTTATCTGAATAGATTCTCCCTCATAACTACCTTTATATAGCTTAAATTTCTTAGCTATTGCCTCATCACTAAATCCAGATCCATTATCAGAAATACATATAACGACATCATTACCTTCATAATAAGACGTTATCTCTACTTTGCCACCATTATTCTTTGTCGCAATTCCGTAAAAAACAGAATATTCAACAAATGGCATAATAATATGGCTAGGAATTTTTTGAGAATGCATTTTTTCATTCATGTTAATTGAATATTGAAGTAAATCTCCATACTTAACTTCTTGAATCTTCAAATATTTTTCAATATTTTCAAATTCGTCTGATAAGTTTGTATAACTCTTTTGGCTTCCTAAACTCTGTTTTAAATAATCAGCAAACATTACAATCATCTCATTTGTCTTAGGTGAATCTTCAATGGCAGCTAAATTTGAAATCGAATTCAAAACATTGATTAGAAAATGTGGATTTAATTGAGCTCTAAGATTTATAAGCTCATTTTTTTTCAATGCATTTTCTATTTCAAGTTCTTTTTTAGAATTACTTAATTCCTCTACTTCCTTTTTTAATGAGTTTTTTTGCATTAATCTGTATGCTTCTTTCTCTCCCAACTGATTTATAATAAGAGAAATTAATTCCGCAACACTTATAAATTTCTCATAATCATATAATGGAACAGATTCAAATAAACTTAGCATATGCTTGTCTTCTCTATAATTTTGTGAGTGTTTTATCACATTTTCAAGCTTACTTACTCCTGAAGGCGCATCCAAACATCTCACTTGTCCACCAATAAAACCACCTAAGTAGTGGCCTCTAACAATTATAGGTATTGCTATTTCCAGTAATCCACATGGGCAAAAATATACACAATTTTGTTGCGTAACTGCTGCCTGAATTCCACCAAAAGCGTCAGATGATTTACAAACACACTCTGATTTCTTATTTTTTCTAATCTCGCTACAAAATTCTGTGAAAGAAGTCATTTTGGTAATTGGTTCACCTTTATAGTCAACAGTAACAAAGGCAAGACCTGTTGCTCTAGATATCTTTTCTTGAATATCCTCTAATGTCTCTTTGCCGAATAAATTAATTATGTTAAATTTATTAAGTAAATTCTCATCAATCTGCGTATTGCTGTCAACGATTTCACCTTTTGTTCTATCATAGAATTCATGCATTTAACCCACTCCTCATACATCACAAGAATATATTTTTCTAAATATATTCTATCATACTAAGATTAGGTTAGTACACTAGTTCAAG
>Ga0209281_1001144_pt1 | contig 18652 bp, 21 predicted proteins | sample MedtruBG_FD_187514 | JGI IMG/M metagenome (GOLD analysis project Ga0209281, IMG submission 187514) | Root nodule microbial communities of legume samples collected from California, USA - Medicago truncatula BG (SPAdes) (version 2) | ecosystem: Host-associated > Plants > Roots > Nodule | place... | reverse complement strand
TCGTAACGTGACTGACGAGGTCAACGCCTACGAAGAGGATATAGAGAGAGTCGTGGGCATCTACGCCCCGCACTTGGGCTCTGAGCTGGTACGTGTTACCCGGACAGCCGAATGGCGCATCGTTCCAAAGCTTTTGGCCGTTGAGCCTTTGACTTTGAAAAGCGGCATTGCCGCGCCTCGGAGTCCTGTCAATAACTGTGGAAAGCTTACCGGCGGTGGCGATACAGTTTTGACACCCACACCGTCTGAGCAAGCTGCAGCGGTGTTAAATCTGATTGAGCGCGGGGTCATCCGCTGGAATGAGCCAGACATCGTGAAAATACTCAACGGCGCGTTAAAAGCTGGTGCATCGTGCACAAATCGCCAGCAAAGAAGCAATCCGTTGCTCAAAACGAGCGAGCAAGCGCCATCAGCCAGGATGACGAAGCCCGAAAGAGATCGCGTCGCAAAAATTCGTTTCGAGCTTGCGCAAAAAGGTATTACGCTTCAGCGATGGGAGGTTCTGGCTCTGGCGCGAGGAGCGGTGTTCGTAATTGAAGGAGAAACATTCGATTATGGGGCTTATGAGGAGTGGCCAGGGTTCTCAATTACCAAGTAAAAGGTTGTTTTATTGAAAGATTGAGTGGAAAATCAGCAGAGGTAAATGTTAATCCCATAGATTATTTTTTTTCGCTGATGCACGTTTATTTGTTCGATTTTGAAGAATTCAGCCAAGTTAAGCTGTGAACATGGAGGTATAGCTCATGAATCAGAAAAAAAGGCAAAAATATTTAAGCCTGATGCTGGAGTGTCAAAAAAGACTTGAGTCTCTCTATGACTTGTCTTCAGGGCGTGTTGATGGTGTTTATTTCCAAGTGGTAATTGAGATGGAGGCTTTGCAGCTTAGAAAACTTCTTGAACTTATTGCTTTTTCATCACTAATTACTCATGAGAAAGCCTACGAGCAAGTAACGAAAAAAATTGATGGTGTGTGGAAAGCGAAGAATATATTAAAAGAACTGGAGAAAATCAATCCGGATTTTTATCCTGTGCCAATAATAGGAATTAAAGAAAGCGGATGGGTTAAACTTAGAGGCGGTTTTTTGACTAAAAAACAGTTCGTTGCATTATATGATGAGTGCTCAATGTATATTCATGTAAGGAATCCATATCGTGTTAGAAAAAAACCGTTAACTTTCCATGAAAAAGTTCCGATGTATCTTTCAAAAATTGAAAATCTTTTGTTAAAGCACATCGTTTCACTGGCTGGAAGTGAAGGGCTTCTTCTTGTGGATGTACCTCATTTCAAAAACTCGAAAGAGTCCCTGAGAATTAGGCATCTTGTTAAAACTGCGTGAGGAAACCGTTTTTTCCGGGATTCTTTTCTTTTTCGCATAGTGCATTCATCAGATGCATGAGTTTGCATTCGTTTTTGATTCCAGAATTTGCGAGCCCGCACTAGCACTGGCGCGGCGCGAGGCTCCTGATGCTACTGCATTAAAAGCGCCCCGTTAAGCGCGCAGGCGAGGCGGGGATAGCACTGCGCGCCGGACGTGGTGACAGGATTTATTTTACGCGTCTGTGTGCGTCGTGGTGGTGTGCTGTTGGATGTGGTCGGCTAATAACGTGTTGGCGCGGTTGCGTCACTTGTGCGCCTTCTGACGTGCTTTGAGGGGATGCCGCCCGAAGGCGGCATTTTGGGCGGGGGCTAGTCGGTCTCGATGCCGTAATCCTTAAAGCGGATCACGTCCATTCCTAACCAATCGTTAATCTCTTTAAACCGCTCCTGCAGCGGCGTCAGCTCGTTACGTACAAACACCCGCGCCACCTTCTCGATATCGCCCATTGAGCCGATATTTTCAGGCTTGCCGCCCATAAGCTGGAACGGCACGCGGTGCGCATCGAGCAGGTCAGCGGCGCTCACCTTCTTGATGTTAAAAAAATCATCCTTAGTGGCGACTTCACTCAGCGGCACGATCTTAATGCCATCCGATTTACCGTTAGGGGCATAGAGGAAAATATTTTTAAAATTCCCCATACCTTTCGAGTTTGTCATCGCTTTTCGAATTGCTTCGACGTCGGTGCTGCTTTGAATTGCGTCGGTCACGTACATGATGTAACCCGCATGCGCGCCGTTCTGGTAATACTTCCGACGAAACAGCGTGGCGGATTCATTCAGCCAGGCGGAATTGAGCGCGCTCAGGTATTCCGGCATCCCGTAGAGCTCCTGATTGATATCGGGTTCAAGCAGGTGGCACACCGAGCCGGGGGCAAACTGGTGCGGGTGGGTATAGCTTGATACGTACCAGTAAACCCCTTCTTCGATACCCCGACGGGTATATTTGGCCGGGGAGGTTTCTAGCTTCATGAGCTGGCCGGTCACGCTCAAGCGCTTTTCAAGATAACCGTTAGCAAAGACCAGATAATCAAGCACAAGGCGGCTGAAATCCTGACGGGACAGCAATGGGTGAGGGATAAAGGTGCTGGTCAGAATGTTTCGCTTCACGTAAATAGGCGAGCTGTGATGCACGGCGGCGCGCAAGCTTTTTGCCAGACCCGAGAAATTGACCGGCGGCTCGTACCATTTGCCGTTATTGATGCACTCGACATAGTCGAGGATATCGCGGCGATCCAGAACAGGTGACGGCTCGCCAAAGGTGAACGCTTCCATTTTTTGCGGTTCGCTGGCGATCATGTTGGTTTGTTTTGGCTGTTTCTTTTGGCGTTTTTTCATCTGTAGTTGATGTCCAGAATTGTAGTTGCTTGTATACCGCTACCGGCGGAAAGCGGCTCGTTTAACAGCGCGTGCATGGTCGCCCACGCGATATCCGCGTGGCTGGCCTCTTCACTGCGGCTGGCTTCGTAGGTGGCGCTGCGGCCACTGCTGGTCATGGTTTTGCGGATGGCCATAAATGACTGAGTGATGTCGGTTGCACCGGCGTCATATTCCAGACACCCGCGCCTGATGGTGTCTTTCGCTTTCAGCACCATGGCGGTTTTCATTTCCGGCGTGTAGCGGATGGCGCGTGCCGCCGGGAAGAATGAGCGCACGAGCTGGTAAACACCCTGGCCGATGCCGGTCGCATCGATGCCGATATAGTCGACGGTGTATTTTTCGGTCAGCGCCCGGATGGCCTCGGCCTGCGCGGCAAAGTCCATGCCTTTCCACTGGTGACGCTCAAGAATGCGGAACTTGCCACCGGCAACCAGCGGAGGAGCCAGTACCGCACAGCCTGCGCTGTCGCCTGTGTGTGACGGGTCATAACCAATCCATACCGGACGCCAGTTAAACGGACGGTCGGCAAAGGGTTCGAAGTCCTCCCATTCCTCCATCGCATCGACCATGCAGCGCTGCAGTTCCTCGAACGGAAATACCGACGCTTTATCGTCGACGAACTCGCACATGAACAGGTTACGGAAGTCATCCGCGCTGTTTTCCTGCTTAAGCTGGTCGAGGTTAAACAGGGTGCAGCCACCGGCGAGCGCGTCCTCAATGGTGACAATCTGCCGCCACTGGCCGTCCCCGCATAACATGCCACCGGCAAGCGCCTGATGACTGATATCGATGTCGACACGTTCGTCGCGGTTACTGCGCCCACGGTTAAACAGCTCGCCTGACCAGAACGGGTAAGCACCGTGCGCCAGCGTGGACGGCGTCGAAAAATAGGTGGTGCGCAGGTGCGACTGCGAGGCCATGCCCGACGCGACTTTGCGCAGCTTCTGGAAATTTGGGATCCAGAAAATTTCATCGACATACAGGTCGCCGTTGTGGCTCTGCGCGGTGTTGGAATTGGTACCGAGGAAAATCAGCTCTGCGCCGTTGTTGCCGATGACAATCGGGTCGCCTGACAGGTCGACATCGACCAGACGCGCAAAGGCGATAATGTACTTACGGAACACGTAAGCCTGCGTTTTACTGGCCGATAAAAATATCTGGTTTTGCCCGGTTTTAAGGGCGCGCAGGAGCGACTCGCGCGCAAAGTAGAACGTCGCGCCAATCTGGCGGGATTTCAGAATATGACGAATGCGATGCTCTAACCCGGCTTTGTGCCACCTGAGCTGATAGTCAAACGACTGGTCGAAGAAAATCTCTTCCAGCTTCTCAATTGCCTCCTCGCTGAAATAGTTTCGTTTCGGCTTTTTGCGATCCCCCTTGTTGCGGCTGGCGATGTTGGGGTTTAAATCCACCTCGTTTCCGGTCTGGCCGTAGCGGTTCACGCGCGCAAGGCGCTCCATCTGGCGCGACAGAAAATCAGCGACTTTAAAGTCATGCGCCGTCAGGTCGGGCTTGGCGTATATCTGGATGAGTCGCGCCTCTAATGTCGATTCAACGCGGTTAATCGGCGCGGTTTCCTCCCATCCATCACGCTGTTTCCAGCTCTGCACAGTCGGGCGCTTGAGCTGCAGCATGTCGCAGATTTGCGGCACGGCGAACCCCTGCCAGTACAACAGGCGCGCCTTTCGTCGCGGGTCATTTAACAAAGAAAGGTCAGTTGAAATGGTCATGCTTGCCTCGTTTTTGGTGTGACGTGGCAAGGCTAAGGAAATAGGGGGGTATTCGCGCTAAGTGACTGTTGTGTCAGATCTAATCAGATCGTAAGCGGTGGCTGATACGGGTCAGAGTCGGGAAACTAACCCTGACCCGAAAACCCAACATCAGGACACCTGAACAATGGCAAAGAAAGTTTCTAAATGGTTTCGCATCGGCGTCGAAGGTGACACCTGCGATGGCCGCGTCATCAGTGGCGATGATATTCAGGATATGGCCGACACGTTCGACCCGCGCGTCTACGGCTGCCGCATTAACCTCGAACATATCCGGGGGTTGATGCCTGACAGTCAGTTTAAACGTTATGGCGATGTGACCGAGCTTAAGGCGGAGATTATCAGCGATGGCTCTGCGCTCGATGGCAAAAAAGCGCTGTTTGGCAAAATCCAGCCCCTTGACGAGCTCGTCAGCATGGTTAAGGCAGGTCAAAAGGTTTACACCTCAATGGAGATCCGCCCGAACTTTGCCAACAGTGGCAAGTGCTATCTGGTTGGCCTTGCCGTCACCGATGACCCGGCAAGCCTCGGCACCGAATACCTCGAATTCTGCAGCCGCGCCATGCAAAACCCGCTCGCCGGTAAAAAAGACCAGCCGGATGACGTTTTTTCTGTGGCCTCACTGGCTGAGCTGGAATTTGAGGACGTTCCCGACACCATGCTCAACAGCCTGACCGATAAGGTCAGAGCCATTTTTGGCCGTAAGCAGGCCAGCGATGACGCCCGTTTCGCCGATGTGCATGAGGCGGTAACCACCGTTACCGAGCAGGTGCAAACCAATCTCAACGCTACCGACCAGCGCGTCACCGAGCTGGAGACCGCTTTTGCGCAGCTTAAGCAGGACGTGACCAGCAAGGCCGAAGAAAGCGCTCAGGCGTTTACCTCGCTGAAAAACTCCCTCGATAACACCGAAAGCCAGCGCCAGCCGCGCCGCGAGCTTTCAAAAGGCGGTACCGGCGACGAGCTGCTGACCAACTGCTGATAACCCGCCGGGTGTGCTGCCCGGCCTGATACCTATTACCCGAACAGGAAAAACCATGCGTAAAGATACCCGCTTCAAATTTAATGCCTACCTGACCCGCATTGCGGAGCTGAACGGTATTTCCACCGACGATGTGGCGAAAAAATTCACCGTTGAGCCGTCGGTCACGCAAACCCTGATGACTACCCTGCAGATGTCATCCGCGTTTCTGACCAAAATCAACATCGTGCCGGTCGACGAGCTGAAAGGCGAAAAAGTCGGCGTAGGCGTTAACGGTACGATTGCGAGCACCGCCGACACCGCCGGTGATAATGAGCGTAAAACCGCTGATTTCACGGCGCTGGAGTCATTCAAATACGAGTGTGACCAGATTAACTTTGACTTCCATATCCGCTACAAACAGCTCGACCTGTGGGCGCGATTCCAGGACTTCCAGACCCGTATTCGTGACGCGATTATCAAGCGTCAGTCGCTCGATTTCATCATGGCCGGTTTCAACGGCATCGAGCGCGCGGAGACGTCCGACCGTAAAAAAAATCCACTGCTGCAGGACGTGGCGACCGGCTGGCTGCAGAAGTACCGCAATGAAGCGCCAGCGCGCGTGATGTCAAAAATCACTGACGAAGAAGGTGCGGTGATTTCTGAAGTGATCCGCGTGGGGAAAAACGGCGACTATGCGAACCTCGACGCGCTGGTCATGGATGCCACCGGCAACCTGATTGACGAGATTTATCAGGATGACCCGGAGCTGGTTGTCATCACCGGGCGTAAGCTGATGGCGGATAAGTATTTCCCGATCGTCAACAAAGAGCAGGAAAACACCGAGTCTCTGGCCGCTGACATCATCATCAGCCAGAAGCGTATCGGCAACCTGCCTGCCGTGCGCGTGCCTTACTTCCCGGCTAATGCCCTGATGGTGACGCGTCTCGACAACCTGTCAATCTACTTCATGGATGACGCACACCGCCGCAGTCTCATCGAAAACCCGAAGAAAGACCGCATCGAAAACTACGAGTCCATGAATATTGACTACGTAGTCGAGGCTTACGCCGCCGGTTGCCTGATTGAAAACATCAAGCTCGGTGACTTTACTCCTCCTGCAGCACCGGAAAGCGCTTCCGCGCCTGCAGATAACGAAGGCGGAGAGTAAGCCATGACGAGTCCCGCAGCGCGTCACATGATGCGGGTCTCGGCCTCTGAAACAGCGCGGCGGGCTGCTGTCCCGCTGCGCAATGCAACTGCCTATGAGCAGATGCTCGTTAAGCTGGCCGCAGACAACCGCACGCTGAAACAAATCCGCTCCAATGAGCGCAAAGCCGCGAAAAAGCGCGAGCTGCTGCCGTTCTATCTGCCGTGGGTGGCTGGCGTTCTCGACAGTGGTAAAGGGGCGCAGGATGACATCGTCATGACGGTCATGCTGTGGCGTCTCGATGCTGACGATATCGCCGGGGCGCTGGAGATTGCCCGTTACGCCATGACCTATGGACTCACCATGCCGGTCGGTCGCCGTCCGACGCCGTGCCTGCTGGCTGAAGAGGTCACGCTCGCCGCGCAGCGCCTGCTCGCGGCAAAACAGCCGGTCGAACTGGCGAACTTGCTCGACACCATTGCGCTGACGGAGCGCGCGGATATGCCCGATATCGTGCGTGCGAAGCTGCACAAAATCACCGGCTACGTGCTGCGTGATGCGAAGCAACTGCCCGAGGCGCTGGCGCACCTGCAGCGTGCGATCCAGTTAGAAAACACTATCGGGGTGAAAAAGGATATCGAGCAGTTAGCGCGCCAGCTCAGGCCAAAACCTGAACCCGCCCCGAAAACCAAAACGACTCAACCGCGCACGCGCAAAACTGCTGCTAAACCGGCGGCACGGCGCGGGCGTCCACCAAAGGCGGCAAAAGCCGCAGGTTAACCGAGCGCTCCCCGAGCCGGGCGGCACGCCGTTCAATGCGGGTATTCCTTACCCTGACTGCGAGCGGCGTCCACCGCCCACCCATTACCCGAGGTTGTCATGACGACGCTGATTATTGAGCCAAAACAAGAGCCGCAGGATGTGCCGGGCGTGGTGATACCACCACCGGGCGTGAGCGAGCCGGTAATCAAAAACACCCCGTTTTTTCCTGACGTGGATCCGAAGCGCGTGCGTGAGGAAATGCGGTTAGAGCAGACCGTTTCCCCCGTGCGCCTGCGCCGGGCGATTAAGACCGCCATCGCGGAGACGAATGCAGAGCTGAGCGAATGGCGCGAGCGCCAGCTCGAAGCCGGTCACGCCACGCTGGCGGATGTCCCGACCGACCAGCTCGACGGCGAGAGCGTGCGCGTTTTCCACTATTTCAACGCCGTGTGTGCCATGACGACCGCCACGCTTTATGAACGTTTTCGCGGCGTGGATGCGACCGCCAAAGGCGACAAAAAGGCCGACAGCATCGACAGCACTATTGATGAAATGTGGCGGGATATGCGCTGGTCGGTGGCGCGTATCCAGGACAAAGCGCGCTGTATTGTGGGGCAAATCTGATGAAGGCCTATGCGCTGCAGGGCGACACCCTCGACGCGATTTGCGCCCGGTATTACGGGCGAACTGAGGGCGTGGTCGAAACCGTGCTGGAGGCTAACCCCGGCCTGTCCGAGCTCGGCGTCATTCTGCCGCACGGCACGGCAATTGAGCTGCCCGAGACCGACAGCGCGGCCAGAACAGAAACGGTGAATCTATGGGACTGAGCATGGAAAAAATCACCACGTTTATCGCCTACTGGCTGGCCGTTGCGCTGGCGTATCTCGGGGCAATTTCACCCGAAAAGATGGCGCTTTACGTGGGCGGCGGATGCGCCATTTTTACCGCGCTGACGAACTACTGGTTTAAGCGCAAAACCTATCTCTATCTGACGTCACTCGGACTCGATAAGGGGGCTATTCGTGAAATCAATCGTTAAACGTTGCAGTGTGGCCGCAGTGCTGGCGCTGGCGGCGCTGATGCCTGACTTTCGACTGCTTAACACCTCGCCCGAGGGGATGGCGCTGATTGCCGACCTCGAAGGTTGTCGCCTGACGCCTTACCAGTGCAGCGCGGGAGTGTGGACGTCAGGCATCGGCCACACTGCAGGCGTCGTCCCGAAAGGGGAAATCACCGAGCGTCAGGCGGCGGCGAACCTTGTCGCGGATGTGATGACCGTCGAGAAACGTCTCGCGGTCTGCGCGCCGGTGGAAATGCCGCAGCACGTTTACGACTCGCTGGTCAGCTTCTCATTCAACGTGGGAACCGGCGCCGCCTGCCGCTCAACGCTGGTCTCGTACATCAAGCGTCATCAATGGTGGCAGGCGTGCGACCAGCTCACCCGATGGGTTTATGTGAATGGCAAAGTCAGCACCGGGCTGGAAAATCGCCGCGCGCGCGAGCGTGCCTACTGCATCAGGGGGATTCAATGAAAGTGATGTTGTTTTTACTGGCCGCGCTGATGGCGATTGTGCTCTGGCAGCGTCATGAAAACGGCAACCTGATCCGCTCCTTTGAACGGGCAAACAAGGTCGCAGGCGAACAGAAAAACGTGATCGGAATGCTGAAAAATCAGCTTTCCGTTTCGCAGGGAATTGCCAGGAAAAACGAAACCGCGCAGGTCACTTTACGCGGTGAGTTGATCGCCGCCGGTGCAATGGCCGTGCGACGGGAAGAAACCATTACGAGGCTGATGAATGAGAATGAAACGTTACGCCGCTGGTATAGCGACAAGCTGCCTGATGTTGTGCGCAGGCTGCACACCCGCGCCGGTTGCGCCTCCGCCGGTCATTGTTTACAGCACCTGCCCGAAGGTGAGCTATTGCCCGATGCCGGAAAGCGATCCAGCAACTAATGGCGACCTGAGTGCAGATATTCGCAGGCTTGAGCACGCGCTAGCCACCTGCGCGCTGCAGATTGAAACCGTCAAAGACTGTCAGGATAAACTCGATGAAGAAAGCACACAACCTGCGCAAGGCGTTAACTGACGCTGTCCCGCAGTTAAAAACAAACCCAGAAATGATGCGCATCTTTGCCGATGAGGGGAATATCGATGCGCGGCTCGCGGCCTCGCTGTCCCATGAGAAAATTTACACACTGAATGTGATCGTGTGTGACTTTGTGGGCGACCCCGATTTGATTTTCGTGCCGGTGGCCGCATGGCTGCGTGAGAATCAGCCGGATATCTGCACGCTCGATGACGGCCGCAAAAAGGGCTACCGTTTCCAGATGGATTTAAACGACGAGGACAGTGTCGACATTAGCATCAGCCTGCAGCTCACCGAGCGCACCCTCATCAAGGAGGAAAACGGCGCGCTGCATGTCAGCTATGCCCCTGAGCCACCGCTACCTGAGCCGGTCACCCGGCCAAAGGAGCTATATATCAACGGCGAACTGGTGAGCAAATGGGATGAGTGACTTTAAGCCTTTTGACAACCAGCTCGCCGGGCTGCTTGCTGCCCTGTCACCCGCAGGGCGTCGAAAGCTTGCCGGTGACATTGCAAAGGAGCTGCGCAAGTCGCAACAGCAACGGATTAAACAGCAAAAAGCACCGGACGGCTCACCGTATCAGGCGCGAAAGCGTCAGCCTCTCAGGGCTAAGACCGGGCGGATTAAACGGGCGATGTTTCAGAAGCTGCGCACGAGCCGGTACATGAAAGCCAGTGGCCGTGAAAACAGTGCCTTGGTGGAATTTACCGGCAAAGTGCAACGTATCGCGCGTGTCCATCAATACGGCCTCAAAGACCGGCCAAACCCTCGTGCTCAGGTTATGCGCTACTCGGAGCGACAGCTATTAGGATTTTGTAGGGAAGATTTACGTTCTATTGAGAATTTCATTTTTAAAAAAATGGAGGAGGTTTACTATAAAAAATAAAATATTTCATATAATGTTTTAGAACATTATTGCCGTATTTGTTTTATCATTGTAAGTTGATTCATAGGCAAGGTCATGGTATATAAAAGCTGAGAGAGGCAGGCATTTCCTCTTACTTCAGGTAAGGGCGGCTCTGATAAAGAACAGCGTGAGCTGTTGAGTTTGACTCATGATCCTACGGGATGTTCAAAGTATCCAAACCCTCCTGCCTCTCTCTTCTTTTAAATGGAGTCATCTCATGTTAGATAAAGTATGGTTTACTTATAAAGCAAGAATTCAAGCATACCATCGCTTGGAATGGATGGATTCTCATTCTCAGTTTATTTTAGTTTGGTATGCAGTGCTGGGTGCGGCACTGGCGGTTGTTGTTATACGTTTCCCCACTCTGTTAGGGAGTAATACAGATATATTTAGTGCCATTTTATCCATTGCTTTGCTTGGTGTGTCATTATCCGTTGCAAACAGAAATTTTCGCGGTCGTGCAATTAATATGCGCAGTAATTATTTGGCGTTGCAAAAACTTTATAATGTAATCTATACCAGAGGGCAGGTAGAAAGCGAAGATATAGTTAAATATGATGAGTTGCTTGATGAGGTAGATAATCATAGCGATATGGATGATAAAGTTTTTCGAGTGAGAAACTTTAGGAATTTAACTACTCGCAAACCTGATTGGAAAGAGTTTGCGCATGTATACATTACTTGCGTGATTAAGTATATGATATTATTCTTGATATATCTCGCTCCACTATTAATTGGATGGTGTCTTTATGAGCAATGCGGCTCGGGCATTTAAGAAATGTTTTAGTGAAAAGTACCTGAGATCTTTATATTTTGATAAAATTAAAGAGACTGGTGCAATCGGTATTGATAGGGTTAGGCCAGGTTCGTTTGAAAAGGAGTGCGCTAAAGAGGTAGCTCTAATATCTCGGAAGGTTTTTAATGGCAGTTATAAATTTACAGCCTACAAAGAAAAACTGATTTCTAAAGGTGCTCATTCTTTCCCGAGACAAATATCAATACCTACTGTACGGGATCGTATAACATTACGAGCTCTATGCGATGCTTTAGTAAGCGTATATCCTGATGCAAAACTATCGTTACCTCAAGTTGTGATTGAGTCACTTAATAGCGCTGTTAATTCTGGTAATTATTACGAATTTGCTAAGATTGATCTTAAAAATTTTTACCCATCAATACCACATGAATTAATAACAGCGTCAATTAAACAAAAAATTAGGAAATCTGAGTTTCGCCAGCTAATTAATAAGGCTATTTCCACTCCTACAGTTAATGAGTCAAGAGGTGGTAAAGGAAGTTCAGCGTGTTTAAGAGGGGTTCCTCAAGGTTTATCGATCTCAAATATTTTAGCGGAAATCGCCCTGCAAAAAATAGATGCTGAAATCGAATGTATCAAAGATATATGGTATAAACGATACGTTGATGATATTTTAGTGCTTAGCCCTATTGGGCGAGCATCTGATGTAGCCAATATAATTATCAAAAAATTGATAAAGATTGGTCTCTCACCTCATCCGCTTGGAGAAGATGGTTCTAAATCTGTAGTAGGCATGCTGAGCGATCCTTTCAATTTTCTGGGGTACGAGATTAGCGATAAGGGTATCAGCATCAAAAAAGACAGCATATTAAGATTTGAGTCATCTCTGGCAAAAATATTTACTGCTTATAGGCATGCTCTTGTTAGGGCTGAAAGTAAAAAAGAAAAAGACAAAGCATTAGCATATTGCCAGTGGAAGCTTAATCTACGAATTACTGGATGTATTTTTAATGGTAAGAGAATGGGGTGGGTTGCTTATTTTTCTCAGATTTCAACTACAGCTCAGCTTAGAGCCGTAAATCATACTATTGCTAACTTAGTGAAACGTTTTGAATTAAATGCAGATATTAAACCCAAATCATTGGTTAAAACATATTATGAATGGCGACGAGGAGAGAAAAGTTCACATAAATACATCCCGAATTTTGATGACCTATCTACAGAACAACAAAGAGGAATTATTTCATTATGGATAGGTAAGGAAAAGGCAGATAGATTGAGTGCAGCATCAATAGCAAGGACGTTTAAGTATAAAATAAACTCATCAGTTAAGGAGCTTGAACAAGATATTTCAGGTTTTTCATGAGATAAATTGGTGCTGTTTTTCAATATCTATGAATTGAAATTTATTATGAATAGATTTGTGGGCAGTGCCTAATTTCATTTGTTACATATCATCAATTTCCGATGGGTAAATTTCCTTTTTCATTTTTTCTAACTTGTCATCAGTTAAGCCATACTGCAATGCAAGTCTTTTCGAGATTGGCTGGAGAAAATCTTCGGCTAAGTTAAATAATTCTATAATACTCTCAAGTTCGCCGATCATTTTATTTCGACCACTTTCGTTTAAAAATTCAATGGCGCGATCGACAAAATAACCATGCGCCAGCCAATTTCTCTTGATCAAAGCTTTTAATAGCGTGTTTTCGATCACTTCATTTAGCACACCTAACTCCCTTAATGCGCCTAAAAGATGTCCCATGGTTTTTTTTGACAAGGTTTTATCAAAATTATCAAATTCCAATTCCCACTTTTCTGCTGACGAGATTTTCGTTGCGTTTTCTTTAAAGAAAACTAAAAAAATAAGCAATTGGATTATTGATTGTTCAACGCATTGTGCACGGAACATGGCTAATCCAAAATAAGCATATACTTCTTTACAATGTTCTGATTTGTTCATTATTACCTGCTAAAAAAATAGGTTAAGTTTCATCATAAAAACTATGTGTTTTCAAATAACATTCATATATTTCATTATGTAGCAAATGATTTAAATCAGGTAGGAATTTTCCGGCTTTTGTAGTGAAAAATTGGTTGTTGTTGCATCCGCCACAAAACCCACCTCGATTGCCGCAGGCCTCGTCCGGCGGCATCCTTTCCCCATGAATAATTTAAATTCTCTGCAGGAAATCGCACGCGCGATCCGCAACCTTATCCGCACCGGCATTGTGACCGACGTAGACCTCGACGAGGGGGTGTGTCGTGTCCAGACCGGCGGTATGCAAACCACCTGGCTTAACTGGCTCACCTGTCGCGCCGGTCGCTCTCGCGTGTGGTGGGCTCCCTCGGTAGGTGAGCAGGTGTTATTGCTGGCCATCGGCGGAGAGCTCGATACTGCCTTTGTGCTGCCCGGCATTTTTTCTGACGACCATCCCGCGCCGTCTGCCTCCCCTGATGCGCTTCATGTTTCCTTTGCTGACGGGGCGGTTATTGAGTACGAGCCCGAAAACGGCGCGCTCACCGTGTCAGGCATCAAAACCGCAGACGTCACCGCGTCTGAGTCTATTACGGCCACCGTGCCGGTGGTGCTGGTGAAAGCGTCGAGCCGCATCACGCTCGATACGCCGGAGGTGGTGTGCACCAACAAGCTGACAACCGGCACGCTCGAAGTGAAGAACGGCGGGAAGATGAGCGGGAACATCGAGCACACCGGCGGGACACTGAAATCAAACGGCGTGAAGGTGGATAACCACGCGCACGGCAACGTACAGAGCGGCGGAAGCTGGACTAAGGGGACGCAATGACGGTGCGTTATCTGGGAATGAACAGCAAGACCGGCTTCAGTATCTCTGAGGTTGAGCATATCCGGCAAAGTGTGCGCGACATTCTGGTCACGCCGGTTGGCTCGCGTGTCATGCGTCGTGAATACGGATCCCTTCTGTCAGCGCTGATTGACCAGCCTCAGAGCCCGGCGCTACGGCTGCAGATTATGGCCGCGTGTTATTCCGCGATCCAGAAGTGGGAGCCGCGCATCAGTCTGACGACCATCACCTTTGAGCGGTCGGAGACCGACGGCGGGCTGTATGTCGATATCACCGGCACGCGCTCGACAGGCGGACAGTCCTTTTCCCTCACCATTCCACTGAGTTAAACGCTATGGCAATTGTTGACCTGAACCAGCTCGCCGCGCCTGATGTCGTGGAAGTGCTGGACTATGAAACCATCCTGAGCGAACGAAAGACGACGCTCGTCTCGTTATACCCCGAGGAACAGCAGGAGGCCGTCGCGCGCACGCTGATGCTTGAATCAGAGCCGATTGTTAAGTTGCTGGAGGAAAACGCCTATCGGGAAGTTATCTGGCGACAGCGCGTCAACGAGGCCGCGCGTGCGGTCATGCTGGCTTACGCTGCTGACAGCGACCTCGACCAGATAGGCGGAAATTACAACGTTGAGCGCCTCGTCATCACGCCTGCAGACGACACCACGTATCCGCCGACACCAGCCGTAATGGAGTCGGACACCGACTACCGTCTGCGCATTCAACAGGCTTTTGAGGGGCTGAGTACCGCAGGCTCAACCGGTGCATATCAGTTTCATGGCCGCAGCGCCGACGGGCGTGTCGCGGATATTTCCGTTATCAGTCCTGAGCCTGCGTGTGTGACCGTGTCCGTGCTCTCGCGCGAAAATAACGGCGTGGCCTCTGATGAGCTGCTCGACATCGTGCGCACTGCGCTGAACGATGAGGATGTCAGGCCGGTGGCCGACCGCGTGACCGTGCAGTCAGCGAAAATTGTCGACTACAAAATCACCGCATCGCTTTACCTTTACCCCGGCCCCGAAAGTGAGCCGGTACTCAGTGCGGCAAAAGCAAAACTGCAGGCGTATATCACCGCACAGCACCGGCTCGGGCGTGACATCCGTAAATCTGCGATTTATGCCGCGCTCCACGTTGAGGGTGTGCAGCGCGTCGAGCTGGCCGCGCCGGTGGCTGACATCGTGCTCGATGAGACTCAGGCGTCATGGTGCACCGAGTACAGCGTGACCATCGGGGGCAACGATGAATGATACCCGACTGTTGCCGGTGGGCTCGTCGCCGCTTGAGGTGGCGGCGGCGCGCGCCTGCGCTGAAATCGAAAATACCCCCGTTCCCCTGCGCCGTCTCTGGAGCCCTGACGACTGCCCGGCAAATCTGCTGCCGTGGCTGGCGTGGGCGTTTTCCGTTGACCGCTGGGATGAGAAATGGACGGAGGCCACAAAAAGGGAAGTGATCCGTGCGGCGTGGTACATCCACGCGCACAAGGGAACGATAGGCGCTGTGCGTCGTGTGGTGGAGCCGCTCGGCTATCTGATAAACGTGTCTGAATGGTGGGAAACCAGTGACCCGCCCGGCACGTTTCGCCTCGATATCGGCGTGTTAGAGACGGGCATCACCGAGGAAATGTATTACGAAATGGAGCGGCTTATTGCTGATGCAAAGCCAGCAAGTCGCCATCTTATCGGCCTTAACATCATTCAGGATGTGCCGGGCTATCTCTACACCGGTGCGCTGACATATGACGGCGACATCATCACGGTTTACCCCGGATAAGTGAGAGCACAATGACAGTGAAATACAAAACGGTCATCACCAAAGCCGGTGCAATCAAGCTGGCCGCAGCGACCGTTCCGAACGGGAAAAAAGTTAACTTTACAGCGATGGCTGTGGGTGACGGTGGCGGCACGCTGCCGGTGCCTGACCCTAACCAGACAAAGCTTGTCAAAGAGGTCTGGCGTCACGCACTGAATAAAATCAGCCAGGACAAAAAGAATAAAAATTATGTCGTGGCGGAGCTGCTTATCCCGCCTGAAACCGGCGGTTTCTGGATGCGAGAGCTCGGGCTCTATGATGACACCGGCACGCTGATAGCGGTCGGTAATATGGCCGAAAGCTACAAGCCAGCGCTGGCAGAGGGGTCAGGGCGCGCGCAGACCGTGCGTATGGTTATCATGGTGAGCGACATCGCGTCAGTCGAGCTGACCATCGACACCTCAACGGTGATGGCAACGCAGGACTACGTCGACGACAAGCTCGCGGAGCATGAGCAATCCCGCCGCCATCCTGACGCCACGCTCACCGCAAAGGGTTTCACTCAGCTAAGCAATGCGACCGACAGCGCGTCTGAGAGCGTCGCAGCGACGCCGAAAGCGGTTAAGGCGGCGTATGATCTTGCCAAAGGGAAATACACGGCTCAGGACGCCACCACGGCGCAAAAGGGTATTGTCCAGCTCAGCAGCGCAACCGACAGCACGTCTGAGAGCGTCGCAGCGACATCGAAAGCGGTTAAGGCGGCGTATGACCTTGCGAAAGGAAAATACACGGCTCAGGACGCTACCACGGCACAAAAGGGTATCGTCCAGCTCAGCAGCGCGACCGACAGCGCGTCTGAGGCACTGGCGGCGACACCGAAAGCCGTTAAGGCTGCAAATGACAATGCCAACGGGCGAGTTCCGTCAGGGCGCAAGATCAATGGCAGGGCGTTGAGTGCCGATATCAGTATTACGGCGCAGGATATTTTTAACGGTCAGACTGTCGGGATTGGTAATGCTGAGGACTTAAACGCCTACACCACGCCGGGACTGTATTACCAGCCAGCAAACGCGCAGGCGCAAACCGGGAAAAACTACCCCGAGGCAATGGCCGGTTCGCTGGAGGTTTATAAGCACGCGGGTATCACTCAGGTTTACCGCGTTTACAACAATTCACGCTCATACATCCGCACGCTGTACAGCGGCACGTGGTCAGCCTGGGCTAAACAGTATGATGCGGCTAATAAACCCACTGCCGGGGAGGTTGGCGCTCTGCCAGTAACTGGCGGTACGGTTACAGGTAATGCGACAGTAAATGGCACGCTTTCGGTGGGGAATGGCAGAAGGTTTGAAATTAGCTCTCAGAACTCGTCAACAGCTAACGGCTCACTGCTTTTATGGGGAAATGCCGACAGGCCGACAGTGTTAGAGTTTAAAGATACCACAGGGTATCATTTTTATTCCCAGCGAAATAAAGATGGTTCTGTATCATTTAGCTTTAATGGTGTTTCCAGTTTTGCAGGTGGAGTAACGTCATCAGGGGAGTTTGTTTCCAGAAGCGCTAACGGTTTTCGCATTGCTTATGGCAGCTACGGGGCATTCTGGCGTAATGATGGTGGAAGCCTCTATCTGTTGGTCACGAACTCTGGTGATTCGCTCGGCACGTTTAACAGTTTGCGTCCTTTTACGGTCAGTCTGGCGACGGGGGACGTTACCATGAATAAACTGGCTCTGGCGAATTACGCAAATTTTGACGCCCGATATTATACAAAGGCGCAGTCTGATGCCGGATATATGGCAAAAACGGGCGCTTACACTAAGGCTGAGAGTGACGCACGTTTCCAGCCAAAGGGCAATTACACGCCAACGGGGACGGCGTATACCAAAGCGGAAAGCGACGGACGTTTCCAGCTAAAAGGCAGTTACACCCCGACGGGAACGGCATACACCAAAGCGGAGAGCGACGCGCGCTTTCAAAAGATTAACTCTGCATCGAAAGCGGCGAATGGCTGGTATAAGGACGCCAATACGGGAATGATTTTCCAGTGGGGGGTGGTTTCAAGTTCAGTTACAGGCAATGTAAACATTACCTTTCCTACAGCCTTTCCCTCGGCTTGTGTGAATGTGCAAAACACCATTATTCGTAAAGTGAACGATGGCGCGCAAAATAACTGGACGTATGTCACCAGTTTTACAAAAACAGGGGCATCCGTGGGGAGTGATGGTCACGGCGTCTACTGGTATGCGGTGGGGTATTAATATGGACAATACTTATTTTTACAGTGCTGAAACAAATGCGTTTTATGTTTCTTCGCTTATATCAGATTACGAGCAAGCCGGTACTTTACCTGACGATATTAGTGAAATATCGAATCAATGGTATGAATATCTTATCAGTGGTCAGGCCATGGGGAAGGTAATTACTCCAGATGAAGACGGAAGGCCCGTATTGTCTGAGCCTGAGCCCCCCACGCCGCAGGAGATAAGGGAGCTTGCTGAAGAGGAAAAGTCCAGGCTTATTCGGGAGGCTGGTGAAGCAATAGCGGTTTTGCAGGACGCTGATGAGCTTGGTATGGCTACAGAGGATGAGTTATCTGCTCTCACTCGCTGGAAGCGTTACCGTGTGATATTAAACCGGCTGGATATTAGCACCGCACCGGATATCGAGTGGCCTGAAAAACCTGACTGAATGCAGCCCTCCGCCCGGAGGGTTTTTGTTTGTTGTCTCATTCTCCCGCCAACGCTGTTTTATCGCGCTTGTAAATCATACAACCGAAAATGGTCGCATCCCTTAACCACGGAGTTAAACAGATGAGCGACTATCATCACGGCGTCGAGGTCATCGAGATTAACGATGGCACGCGCACCATTTCCACCGTCTCGACGGCCATCATCGGCATGGTCTGCACGGCCAGCGATGCTGACGATTTAACATTC
>Ga0209281_1001142_pt1 | contig 18718 bp, 28 predicted proteins | sample MedtruBG_FD_187514 | JGI IMG/M metagenome (GOLD analysis project Ga0209281, IMG submission 187514) | Root nodule microbial communities of legume samples collected from California, USA - Medicago truncatula BG (SPAdes) (version 2) | ecosystem: Host-associated > Plants > Roots > Nodule | place... | reverse complement strand
ATGATTATTTTAAGTAAAAGTTTTGAAGTATACTTAAAAATAATGAAATATATAGTATAAGTTTAATTATATGAATAATATAGAGTCAGTCAGATTATGCAATCTGACTGACTTGCTTTAAATTTTTACCCTCAATGGTATAATTAAGAATTATACCTAAAAAATGAATTGAATATATATTATAAATTTGACAATACTTAATAATTATAATAAAATTTATTAGGTAGAATTAAAGAGAGTTTTAATTCCTTAATATATGCTCCTATAGTTAAATGGATAGAATAATCCCCTCCTAAGGGATAGATGTGGGTTCGATTCCCGCTGGGAGTACCAAGTTACATAAAGAAACGGCTTAACCATGCGAGTTATGCCGTTTTTGTTTATAAAAAAGGTGACGAAAAGATGACCAAAAGTTTAATTCACGTAAAAAGGTGACTAAAAGTTACTATGAAATAAAGTTATTTTTTATTATCATCAAGAGGCTTATATTTGAATATATTATCGAGCAATGCTGCAGTATTATCTCTCATATCATCCATTACATGGGTATAAGTATCTAATGTTTCTGATATATTTTTATGTCCAAGTCTTTCGGATACAACCTTAATATTTTCACCATTAAATATTAACAAAGTAGCATGGGTGTGCCTGAGGGCATGAAATGTTATTTGCTTTAATTGTCTATAGTTTTCTAAATCTTTATTTGAATCTAACTTTAATTTATCAATTATTGAATCTTTATATTTTGAAATTTCGCCAGTAAAATTCATAGATAAGTTTCTTGGGTTACACATTGAACCTTCACGGCTTAATACAACAAAATCAGTTTTAAGAGCATCTCCTTTAATATCCTTTAAGTAATCAATTAATATTTCAGGTAAACTCATTTTTCTGTAACTTGTTGGCGTTTTTAACTTATCTGTAAATATTAACTCTTTAGTATTTCGATCATATATAACCTGGTGGGTAACGGTTAAATATTTTGTTTTAAAATTAATATTACACCAGCGTAATCCGCATAATTCACCAATTCTTAACCCTGTAAATAGTTCAATTAGAATTGGAGTATAAAGGTATGTATCTTTTATTGCATTTAAGAAAAAGTCAATTTCATCTTTGCTCCAAAACTCAACTTTAGGCTTTTCAATTTTAACTCTCTCAATATCTGTAGGTAAGTTATATATGAGTTTATTTTTTTGTGCATATTTAAGACAATTATTTAGTGTTTCCATAATCTTTTTAGCGCTAGAAGCCTTAGAGCCTTCGTTAATCAGGCGATTATAAAAATCTTGAACAATCATATTAGTAATTTTATTTAATCTGTAATGGCCCAATTGGGGTATTATATGAGTATCTATTCTTGATCTATAATTAGTTATAGTATTGGTGCTAATTGTATTCACTTTATATTCGTTAAACCATTTATTTATAAAGTCTTTAAAAAGTACATTGCTTTCTGTGGAAGCAACATAACCTCTATTCTTTTGTGCTAATGTTTCTGTAGCAAATTTTTCAGCATCTTTTTTAGTTTTAAATCCTTGTTTTATAATTCGTTTTCTTTTACCATTTTCATAGCCTAAAGGAATATCTACTTTCCAGTTATATTTAGATAATTGTTTATAACTTGCCATCTATCCACCTTCTTTAGCTTATGTATTTTACTTTATTAAGAATTTAATGAGTACTTTTTTTATTAGAATCAGTTTCAATTTTATATATCTCATATTTAACAAGGTCAGTGATTTTTTCCACAATATCATTTATCTGTTTATCAGTAAAATAAGCTAAGTCATTATCTTTATTCAGTATATCCACCAAGAAAGGTGAATAATATTCTTCTGTATTTTCTAAATAATTCAAAATAGAGTTTAATAGATATTTTGGTTTATTTTCGATATTAACAACAGCATTGTGCCATGATTCGGAATTATCTTTTAGAGTTTTGGCTATAGATACAACTTTATTGGTAAGCTCACTATTCTTGACATAGGCTGCTTCTACGTTCTTTACTGATATTATTTCATTACATCTCTTTAGGCAAATTGGATAATTTGAGATAAGTTCTTCATTAGCAGTATAAAAATTTAAGAACATATCCATGCTAGAATTAGCAATTATATTTATTAATGATACTAAGTAACTTTCTGATAAATCTTCATTATCATGTATAGCAGCATCAAGAATATCAATATTAATATCTATTAATTCACATATTAATTCTAGTGTGTTTTCTGGATCAATGTCTTTTAAAACTAATGTGTCTACTATTTTTATAAGTTTATTAGTTAAAGTTTCGGAGTTTTCTATTATCTCAGAAAGTGGGACTTCAAGAGCTTTAGCTATATCTTTTAAAACAGTAAGACTAGGATTCGAATGATTACTTTTTTCTAAATAAGATATATATTGACCTGTTTTACCAATTCTACGACCCAATTCTCTTTGACTTATCCCAACTTTTTCACGAGCATTTTTAATATTTTCACTTATCATAATTAACGCCTCCTAACATAATTATCTAATAACAAATGGTATTTGTCAATTTATTAATAGAAATATTTTCTTGACAAATGGGGTTTTACGAAGTATGATTTTAGTAACAAATGACATTTGTCACTAGGTAAGGAGGTGCAAAATGAAATATATAATTAAAGGCTTAAGAGTAGGATCGGGTTATAAGGCAGGTGAATTTGCAAAAAAGGTTGGGATTTCTAGGGAGTATCTAAGACTGATTGAAAATGGTACAGCAAAAAATCCAAGTGTAGAATTAATGAAAAAAATTTCTAAAGAATTAAATGTTTCTGTGGAGAAAATATTTTTCAATGAGAATTAAAAAGTATTTTAAATTTACACTTTATTAAAAGGCAAATAAAAGTTAAATCACATCTAAAAATATCACATCAAGAATAGGTGCAACGTCTATAGAAAATTATGTGGAGGTATATAAATGAGCAAAGCATTAGTTTATAAGGTTAATGAAGTTGCGGAAAAGATAAATAAACCAACTGCAACAGTAAGAAGTGAAATCCGAAAAGGTAAAATTAAAGCAACAAAAAGTGGGACTGAATATTTAATCGAAAAATCAGAGATTGATAGATACTTAGGGATTGAAACTAATGATGAAAGTTTAAAGAAAGACTTAGAGATAGCAGAACTTAAAGGAAAGATTAAAACATTAGAAACTCAAATAAATGCGTTTAAACAGGTAGCAAGCAGTTTAAATTTCATTATTGAAATGTAAGGAGGATTAAATATGAATTTAAAGTTAATGGGTCAATACATTATTACCTGTAAGAAACTCAACAAGCAGCCAACATTTGAGGGATTATGGTTCTTTAAAAAGGCATTTAGTTAAGTAGGTGGTGGTTTGAATATAACTGAATTAGATATAAGAAGAAAATATAGATACTCAAATTTGAGTTATGTATTCGATGTATATATGGAATGTGAGTTTAGAGCTAATCTTACACAAAATATATATGAAGGTCTAGAACCTGGAGAATTTAGGTTTGACTACAAGAGTTGGGCGTATAGATTAGGATTTACTAAAAAGCAATTAGAAAGAGCGATAAAAGAGCTTACTTTAAGAAATAGTGTGATAATTCAAATTGAAAAAGGGACAAGAGGAACTAGTAGCAAGTATATTCTTACAAGATTTAAAGAGAAGAATAATTCAAGTAATACCAGTAGTTTAGAAGGTACTAAGGAGAATAATATTAAGGAGAAGAAAAAAGAGCATAATGAAGAGCAGATTGAGAGAATATTAGGAGAATATAAGAGCGTTGAAAATATTAGGATTGAAGAGGATAGAGGAGAACATAAAGAGATTTATAAAGAGAAACAAGAAGAGAAGAAAAAGGAGCAATCATCTCAACATATACATCTCAACATAATATCTAATAATATATATAGTCATTGGAACAGCAAAAAGATAATAATTCATAAATTATTAACTAAGGATATGGAAAAAGCAATAGAAAAAGTTTTGAAAAAATATTCAGAGAATGAAATTGTACAGGCTATAGATACTTACAGTGAAATCCTAGAAAGCGACTTTTATTTTAATTACAAATGGAGTTTAATGGATTTTATGAATAGAAAAAATGGATTAATCACTTTTATGGAAGATGGAAGTAATAAGGTTAATTATGAATCATGGAAAAAGGAGTGTGAACAGAATGCAAATACCAGCAGATTTACCAAAAGAGATAGAGGCGTGTTTAACAAGGATAGCGAGAACATTAAAATCGAATTGCCAGAGCGAGAATTTAAACACTTTACAAACGAAGAACTTGCAGAACTTGGAATCGACTAAATGTATTTTATGTAATGACACCGGATGGATATTTAATAAAGAAAAAAACTCATATTCTCAGTGTGATTGTAGTAAATCAAAAATAACAATAGAGCAATTAGCAGCAACAGGACTTGGGTCAACTGCTATCAAAAAATCTTTTAAAGATTTTGAACCATGGAATCCTCAAGTAAAAAAAATGAAGGATACTGCAACAAATTATTGCGTATCATTTAGCAGAATTAAAGAGCAAAGAAATAACTCGTTAGCGTTATTAGGAGATAGTGGAGTGGGAAAAACTCATCTTCTAGTTGCATTAATTAATAATTTTGTAAGTAAGAAAAATATAAAAGTTGTTTATATGAGTTATATAGATGCAATTACAGAATTAAAGCAAAATGTTTTAAATGGAGAAGTGTATCAAAGAATCATAAAAAAATATAAAAACGCTGAAATTCTTGCGGTGGATGATCTATTTAAAAATGGATACACAGAAAGCGATTTAAGAATTATGAGTGAAATTGTTAATCATAGATATATAAACAATTTGCCAATGATGTTTAGCAGTGAGTATCAATTAAAAGAGCTAATAGATATTGATAAGGCAATAGGTGGGCGAATAAAAGAGATGTCACAAAACTATTTATATGAAATTACTGGCGTTGAAAATAACTACAGAATGAAAAAAAGTGATGACCATAAATAAAAGGGTGCACCACAAAGGATATTGTTATAATTTCAAAACTTGCAATTTTAGATTATAGCAATATCTCCTAAAAGTCAAGAGGATTTGAGGAGGTTTTATGCATGAATAAAATAAATGGTGAAGAAATAAAAATTTATACCACAAAAATCCTAATCTACAAAATAAGGAGTATGAAGAGTAATGAAAGAGTTATTAGATTTAGAAATTAAGCTTGCAAAATCAATTCTTAAGTTAAAAGAAGTACATGAGACTCCTGTGATAGATGAATGGGAAAATATTTTAAATAATTTAGAATTAGTGATTAGTAAGAAGAAAGGCAAAAAATAATTTCTATATATGAGAAGTTAACATAATGAATAAATATGTTAAATATATAAATACAACAGAGATAATTTATTCGTCAGAAAATGTGGAAAATATAGTTGTTATAATTTCTAAATATGAATTTCATATAATGCTAGACAGAGAAGAAGAATTTATTAATGAACACTTTGCAAATGTAAATGAGTCAAATAATTATAGCTATGAGTAATTTATGATAGCTACGAGAGCAGGTGAATACATGTATTGCGTTATTCAAGAAATAGAGTTAAGGAAGGAGAATACCGATGGAGCATATAAGGAAATTGAAGTATATAAAACTACATGGATTATAAATGGTGTTGAGGGCGGCAGTTATAGTTATAGATATACTGGCGATAAATTTGAAAGACCTATAAAAAAGGCTTATAAGATAAGTATTCATGAAAGTTATAGAGAAAATGGAAAAGTAAAAAAGAGACAATGGGTAATTGGAACTATGGATTATTATTATATTGTAACTTTTGGAGGATACATAGGAGATTGCTGTAATCTAGAAGAAAGAGCAGATACTATAGGAATTACCGTAGATGAACTATACAATATAGTAGCGGTTAAGTTAGATCCACTAATAGAGCAAATACAAAAAGAGTATCAAGAGACAGAAGAATATAAAATTCACCAAGAGCATAGGAAGGTCATTAATAAATATTTAAAGACTAAAGAAGAATTTAAAAACAAATATGGCTCAGATAGTTATGATTATTATTATGATGTATTTGGAGCATTAAGAGAAAAGGAAAAATTCGAGATATTTAAGAAACAATATGAAGCAACACAAGAGCAGCAACGTAGTTACTATAAAAATTATAAAAATAACTACAATAGTAATTATAGTTTTGGTAGTTACTTTAATTTGAAGGAAAGTAACTACACGGACAAACAAAAAGAATATTTAAAGAAAATATATAGAGCTGCTGCAATAAAACTTCATCCTGATGTTATTAAGGATGATGGAGAAGGAATGAAATTTTTAAATGATTTAAAAGAAAAGTGGGAAATTTAATATAAATAACTATCTGTGCATTATGAAATAGAGGATTTGATATAAAATAGACTAGGACATATGATAATGTTCTAGTCTGTTTTTATGCTTTTAACAGCCACGTAGAGAGGTGTTAAAGTGTTTATAGTTTTTGTACCTCTACACCTACAAAAGCCTATAATAATTCAGTATATAGAGAACTAACAACCTCACTATTAAGAAATATATAGATAGTTGCAATTAGTTGCATTTAATCTTATATAGGGAAATGGAAAAAGGATAGTAGCAGCAGCGGCTAGAATGTTAAGATTAAAGCTTATATATAGGCGATCAAAGGAAGCAGATAATAAAAAGAATAGTAGATGCACTTGTCAAAACTAGTCATTAGAAACTATATAGAAGAATGAGAGCGATTAGAGAACCTAACAAAACCTAACATTAAGGAATATATAGAATGTCAGTAGAAGGAAGTAGATGAAGTGAAAACTTAACATTAAGACACATATAGAAAATGCTCAAATGATAGTAAATGATAGCATTAAAGCATACATAGATAAGCCAAGGCAAAACTTAGAAAAACTTAGTATTAAAACTCTTATAGAGGTGAAAACCTTACTTAAAAGAATATATAGGAAACGCCTATAAACTAGTGGCAATTAATGGCGTTAAAACATGCATAGGAAATTAGATTTCCCCAGTAATGGGGAAAGTACAGACCTACAAAAATCTAAATTCCCTTAATATATGGAATGATAACATATTAATAATATAGACTAACAAATGCTAACATTTGCTAACTATCTGTACTATATACTACAAATTACTACTTTTATTATATATATAGTAAATTGATTTTAGGGGGCGGCGCAATGACAAACCATCTAAATAATATATAGCAAAGATCTTTCGAAAAATATGAAAAATAATATTATGTTTATTCATTAATTATGTTACGCAACGGAAGGTCAAAATTGCGTAGTAAGTTCGTTTTTTCTACCACCAACCTATGATTTAACGTAAAAGCAAACTATGTTAACACAACTAAATACATAATAATAACCCAATCCTAAGGATCATAACCGCATCCGAAACATTCCAAAAAACATACCAACAAAAACATATCTCAACTTCAAAACTAAGCAGTACTTAAGAATTATAAAAAATAATTGAGAGAGAAAAAAATCTGAAAAGGCGATATTATATAGTTCTGGTAACCATATTATATGGTTTTAGGTATTGAACTTGTAATTCCATAATGGTAAAATGTAAATATAAAGAAAAATATAACAAATATAGAAAGGAGTGTCAGAATGGTCGAAATTACAGGAGTTACAGTTACGGAAGAAGAAATAAGACAAGCTAAAAAGGATTATATGAAAGCTTACCGTAAAGCAAACAAGGAAAAGTTTAGAGAGTACCAAAGCAGATGGTGGGGCAAAAGGGTTTTAAATATGAAAACTCCAGAGGAAATAAGTCAAAGGGTTTTAAATACAAAAATTCCAAAGGAAATAATTCAACCTAAAAAGACAAGCAAATCAAGCAAATTTCAAATAGACGATACAAAACTTTTTTCTTAAAAGTGAAGGGTGAATAAAAGAAATTAAAATTTACGAATTTCAGTAGCAAAGCAAGTTAATTAAACTTATTGAACGTATAAAAAAGGGTGTAAAGGGAGGGGAAATAATAAGTAAAGGAGGTCAATAACACATGGCAGTTTTGACAGATGAAGGCAGAGCGGTGAGAAAAGCCTATAAGAGAGCCTGGGATGAAAACCATAAACAACATAACAAATTGTATCAAGTTAATTACTGGAACAGGAAAGCCAAGGAATTAGTAGAGCAACAAAGAAAGAAGGTGAGTAAGTGAAATTAATACACAAAACATCATTAGAAAAAGTTAATGAAATAGAATCTCAGGGTTTGCTATCTTCAAAAAAATCGGCTTTAAATTTATTAATTGATGTATGCAAAAATGAGTTTAGACCTAATAATTTACCGGATTTGATTAATTTAAGCAAATGCGTATATTTTTATCCAATAGAAGGAGCGTTAATGTCACAAGTTACAACAGAGTTATATAATATTGACTTTTTGAAAAAATATATAAATGTTCAAGTATTATCAGAAAATTTGGAGCCAGAAAAGTTATATGTAACATCTAGATATAAATCAGATGAAATAGCACAAAAGAATTTAAATTTTTTAAAAGAAAATAATCTTATTTATTTGCTTGAAAATAATGATTTGAAAAAAATTAAAAAAGTAGTAAAAATTGATCTATATAAACAATTCTTACAAAAAAATAAATCTTGTATAGAAGAGTTCTGGAATAGCATCACTCCATTTGGCGAATATGAAAAAAAGTATAATGAAACTCCGTTTTACGAAAGGTTTTTACTTCGTAACTCTGTAGAATATGAAATACTTTATTTTAATGACGTTCCAGTTGATATAATTGAGATTAAAACAGATGTAACAGTTGGAGATTCTAAGCTTCAAGATTTAAAATTACAATTAATGTCTTGTTGTAAGCAGCAGATCAATCAAAAAACAATATAGAGCGAGACGAAATAAATGGACAAGTAATACATAATTAACAAGATTAAAGGAATTGAATATTAGGTAAACTTTAATCTAAATATTTAAAGGCAACATTTAATGGTAATGTTGAAAAGTAACGTTTTATAATTTTGTGTGCATTTTGTGTGCAAAAAGGTATGCAACGTGTTGCGTTTAAAGCGTTGTATAACATAATATACGCATAAAAATGCTTAGTATTTCGGAGATTTTTTTATGAATTATATAGAGATAGCAGAATTTGAACAAGGTTATAATTACACAAATGAAGAATTTAATTTATTTTATTGCTATAAAAGCAAAGATGAAATGATTATCTACAAAGATAATATTTTGCTTAATAAAATAGGTATAGCAAGGCAGAAAACAGGATTTGGGCATAAACGTTTTTTTATATGTCCATCATGTAAGGAAAGGCATACAAGGCTATATCATACTAATAAAGGATTTGTATGTAGGAATTGCTTAAACGTGAACATATATAAGGTTAGAAAGAATATGTATGATGAAGATATACAGCTAATAATTAGATTTAAGATAACCAAGCTATTGAAAAAAATAAAAGCAACAGAGCGATACGCTCCAATAGATGTTGTTAGTTGTATACCACGTCAAAAACCAAAGTATATGAGACACGAAACATATTCTGTTACAGTAATGCGAATATATTTTTTAGATTGGATTTACTGGAAGATACAAGGGGGTGAGAAATACACTATAAGAGAAATAAACCAAATGTTACAGGAAGATAATACAAAGTTTATATATAGCAACATGTTATTCAAATTATACCACCCAACAGCAGCAGCATTATTAAAGGAATTAGAATGGGAAATGTGATGCAGACGAATAAATATAAACATTACTGTTTACTATTTAGGAGATAATGAGAAAATGTTTAAGGATATTAGAGATTATAAACCAATAACAATTAAAGATATAAAATTATATCCCAATATTAATATAATACAACAAAAAACAGGCTATGGGTGGAAGTCATTTCTAACATGTCCAAGGTGTGATAAGAGAAGAGCAACTTTATACAAAGTTGATAATACTATAGTGTGTCGCAAATGCGGAAATCTAGGCTATAAGATACAACAATTATATTCAAAAGATATCGAGGTTATAAATTATAAAATCGATTCTATATTTAGAAGGTTAGAGTTAACAACAGGAGAAGAAAGACTTATAGTAATTAAAATTTTAAGTATGTACTATGAAACTGGCAAAGATATGAGAGGACTTATAATTAAACCTATAGGCATGAGGAATAAGACCTTCGATAAACTACTAAATGATCTTTATAAACTTTATTTTATGTTTAGTCCGCAGCAAGTTGCAGATTTTTTACACTTTAAAATATAAAATAGCAAGCAGTGGAAGTGTACGGACAATTCCGACACACCTGTTAAGGAATGTAATTGATTAAAACCGTATAAATCCTAAAAAGAGGTGAAATAGTATGGTTTATATCCCTATAATATTTTTGAATAATAAGGATAACTTAAATAAGGTATCAGAAATATTAAGCAAGTTAGATACAGATATAAAACATGAAGGATGTTATTCAAAAGAAGATGCAATAAAAGAACTGGAAGAATTAAAAGAAGATATAATTATAGAGAAGTTTAATAATGGGTTCTTTAATTTTGGAGCATAGTTGCAAGGAGAATGATAAAAAGTATCATTATAAAAATCGTAGTACTTTACTTAAAATGAAAAAGGAATATTATGAAAAAACAAAATCTATAACGCTTGCACGTACAAAGGCGTATATAAGAGGTCATATTGAACGAAAAAGAGTTATAGGAAGCAGAGTGGAGTACATATTGAAAATAATATTGTTCCAGATTACCCAAGCAAGAAAGGAGCAAAGCCAAGAAGATGAAGCATTTAGCAGATTATATGTATAATGAAGTTGAAATAATTACAGATGACGACCAAAAATTTATTGGAACAGTAGAAAGTTGGGAGAGTGCTGTAACTAACAAAGAGGAAAACGACCGAGACGAAATAAGCATTGATGTTAGAAAAGATGATTCAAGTGTTACTTTGTATGAAAGTGAAATTAAAAGTATAAAAGAATTGTAAGAAATGCAATATATTAAATAATATACCATTTTTAACATGTATGATATAATAAATCAAAAAGGGGATAATAAAATGGTTATTGTTATTTATTTAATATTGTGGTTTATAGCCTTAGTAATGTGTAAATTTAATATTATTATAGTTGGTTTAGGGTTTATAGTATTAATAGGAATAGCAAAAGGAATACAAGACTTTAAGGCTAAACAATATTTGGCTGATAAATATGACGAAGAAAGACGTAAAAAGAGATAAACATAATAAAATTTTAATAAACCTCCATAGCTAGGTAGCTATAGGAGGTGTTTTTATATTTCTGTATTATAGAAATATAAAAAGTAAAAGAAAACATCTGATAAACATTACATCTACATTCAAAAAAATGACCTTACACAAATGGCTTAAAACCACTAGAAAAATAAATAATTTAATTTACAACGATTTTATTTACAGTTTTAAATAATAGAGTTATAATAAGTGTAAAGAAAAACATATTGCAAACATAAAATTTACAAAGTAAGGGGTTTTTTTAAATGTCTAATGTATATGGTTATTGCAGATGCAGCACAAATGAAACTAAACAGGATATAACAAGGCAAATAAGGGATTTAAAAGCATTAGGGGTAACAGATAGTAAATATATCTTTAAGGAATATGAGAGTGGTACAAAGGTAAATAGAGTTGAATTACAAAGGTTATTAGATACAGTTCGAGAAGGTGATACGATAGCAGCCACAGAGGTATCAAGAATTACAAGAAGTACAAAGCAGCTATGTGAAATTATCGAGATTGCAAAGAATAAACACCTTAAATTGATATTAGGAAGTTTTGTTGTAGATTGCATAAAGGAACTGGACCCAATGACAGAAGGTATGCTCAAAATGATGGGCGTATTTAGTGAACTTGAAAGAAATATGATAAGCCAAAGAGTTAAAAGTGGTGTGGCTAATGCAAGGGCAAAGGGTAAAATAGTTGGTAGACCTATATTGACTATTAAAGAAGTACCACAAAAAGTAAAGGATGTTTACGACTTATTTAAAAGTGGAGCAATAAGCAAAACAGACTATGCAAAGATGTGTAATGTTAGTAGACCAACTTTAGATAAATATTTAAAAATTATTATAGAAGGTTGAGAGTTGTAAATATTAGAATTATTTCAAATCATGTAAAATGTATAGCAAGATTAATTTAATCGGATTTGCTATATATTCCATGGTTTTTTTGTTTTTGTAAAGATATAATCCTAAAGAAAGATATTAAATTTGGAGGATAAGAAAATGGAAGATAAAATAATAAAAGTTAAATGCATATATAATAATAATGGGCATTATCACTTGACTATAGGGAAAAAATACAAGATAGAGTATTTTACTAGAATAGGATACGCAGTTTTAAATGATAAAAATAAATTGGGAAATTTTTTTGAAAAATGTTTTGAAACAATAAAATATACAGCAGAAGAAATATTTGACGAGCCAGTAGGAACGGAATTTAATATTAAATATTCAGATGGTAGTATTAGTAGTCAGAAGGTAAAAACAACTTCAACTGGATGTATAGTTTGGGAGAATGGTAAAACATTTGAATTTAATAAAAAGCATACTAAAGTAACATTCATGAAACTAGAGAAATCAAAGCCAGTAGGATTTATGGATTTGACCAATTCAAAGAATAAATGTAGGGTAGAGCATCCAAAAGTTGATGAAATGTTTGCTAATAAAGATATTATTTTTGATATGAATATAATAGCTGAAAGTTTTGCGTTAATGCAAAAAGGTGAATACATAGATTTAGATAATATTATGTTAGTAATTTCAAGATATCTAGGTGATAAATACTTAAAACAAGTAATTAAGGACGGAAAATGGTATTTAGAAGATTAGAGATTAATAAACAATGAATGCTATCTGAATTATGTAGTAAAGCATTATAAAGAACATCCATAGAAATATAGGTTTTCTATTTATGGATAAAATTTAGTTATATCGTATATACAAGCAGTACAATTTATACAATTATCAACAGCATTTATGTTATATTAACCTTATATAAGGTCATGGTAATCTAAAGACCATATGAACGACTTACAAAAGAATATTATAATAGATATTTAATCTAAATAAGCAACGTATATTAGCAAAATGGTATAAATGCCATACAAAAGCAATTCAAAAAACGCTTTCCTTATAGATGTGGGCTTCTAGCCTACTCGAGCATTTCTTGTCTCTGCTTACATGAATCGCAGTAAATAGAAACTTAAGTCTATAAAATAGCGATTCACAAACTAATATGGTCAATATTGCTCTAAAATCGGAATTTAATAGTTAAAAAATTAGAATTAAGTTAGATATTAAAAAAGCAATTTCTGAAACGCTTTCTTACGTATTGCTGATTTGATATATAAGATAACTAGAAAATATTTTTTTGATGAGCATTAAAAATTTGAAGTTAATATAGAGACAACTATAATATAGGCAATTAGCTTTATTTATTATAAGCAGGTATTTTATTTAAAAGTTAATAAAAATTTTTAAGGAGGCCTACTTATGGCAAAAATCAATATGTTAGCGTAAATGGAGAACTTAGAAAGTCTATGTAAGCAGAGTTGCTCAGATATAATAATTTTTACGTTTGGATATAATAGTGTAAATTTTAAATGTGTGTACATGTATAAAACAAATTCAATACTTTTAGCAGCGGAGGATTATAATATAGGTTTTAATGTTAAGATGACAGTTAAAGGCCAATTTGATAATTATCTACCAAATACTGATTATAATCTTCTAAAAGTTATATATAAGAATTGTAATTTTAAAACAAAGGTACTATGTAATAATATGTTAGAAGCAATAAAGCAATTAAAACTAGAAGATGTTAAGAATATTCCTAGTAGTTATTTTAGAAGAAATGGGAATGTACCCGAAGAAAATGAAAAACTTTATTTCAAGTGTTGGGCCAGAAATAAAGTTAAACATGTAAAATATGAAAACTTAGAAAAAACTAGAGCGAATTTTGCACACGAAGTTTATGAAATGTGTAAAAGATGTAATATTAGTTCTAGGTGGAGATCTAAACCAAAGTATAAAGATTAAAATAATAAATTTTAAGTATATTAAGGTGTTGGAATTAATTCAATGCTTTATATTTTTTTACATTTTAGATATATTTTGAGAAGTATGTAGGAATTAATTAATTACTAGAATTAAGGGGGGAATAATAATGACATTATTTTTAGTGAGTTTAATTTGCATTATTATAGGGATTGTTAAACCTCAAAAAATGATATTTTGGAAACAAGAAAAATATAGAACTAGAAAAAATGTCCTAAAGTATTTTGGGACAGCAATAATTATACTATTTATTTTAGCAGGAATATTTAATCAGAACAATTCTTCGAAGCCCACTGTAGCAATAGCAGATAATAAGACTCAGAGCGTTGCAAATACAGAGGCACAATAGAAGAATGATACAACTGAACTAACAAAAGAAGTAAAAAAATCAGGATGGATCCATGGTGGCTGATAAAACAGTAGATGGATATTATTTGTCAGCTAACGGAGCAATGCAAGAAAAAAGTTCAAGTAATTTAAATACAAATACTAAATCTAGTACAAACGTCAATTCAAGTGATAAGCAATATGTAGATGCAAATGGTAATGGGCTTATAAAGGGAAGTAAGAATTATATATATCATATGCCCGGAAGTACATATTACAGTAGAACTAAAAATGTTGTACAATGGTTTAAGACTGTTGAAGAAGCAGAAGCAGCTGGATATAGAGCACCAGAAAAATAGAAAGAAACTTAATAAAAGGAGAGAAGATAGACTGTGAAAAAATATAATATATTGCAGTTATATAAAAAGAGTAACATATCATAAGGAGAATGTGAATGTTACTCTTTAGTATTAATAAGGGATAAATTTATGAAAAAAAGTTTTATCGCTGTCTATGGTTTTATTACAGTGGGTTACTGTGTTAGAATAGTTGGAGGTTTGAATATAAAATGGAGAATATACTTAAGTTATAAGAGTTTAAGCGAAATATAGTATGATTATTTTGTTAACATAAATTAAGAAATTGATTTTTATATGAGAGGATTAAGAATATGAGAAAATGTATAATATGTTTAAAAACAAAAAAGGAAAAATCATTTAATATAGAACATATAATTCCTGATTCATTAGGAGGAAATATTAAAATAAATTGTTGTTGCTCAGAATGTAATAGTAAATTAGGTAGAAATGTTGATACAAGATTAACAGAGTTAGATTGTACTGAAGTGGTAAGGCATTTATTAAAGATAAAGGGTAGAAATGGCGTACCTAACCCTTTTAAACAACTTTTTAGCAGTCCAGTTAAAGGTGTTGATGGATATTTGAAGTTTGATAAAAATGGTCAGTTTCAGAAGTTTGAGGTGTTAACCAAACCTATAGTAAATTCAGAAAATGAATTTACTATAGTTAGCGATAGTTTACCTAAAATGATTAATAGTATCAATAAAAAGATAGGTAAAGATAATCAAAAACCTTTTACAGAAGAAGAAATTAGAAAAAATATAACTTCAATTGCATTACCAAGTCCTAAAAGCATATCTATAAGTGGAGTTGCTAAGGACGATATGGAGGGTTATTGTATTTATATGTTACCAGCTATTTTAAAAATAGCTTATGAATTTGCGTGGATAAAACTAGGAGATAGATATTTAGAGAAGGATAGGGTTGGTAAGGACATAAGGGGCCTTTTATATAATGCAAGTTATGAATTAGCAACGCATGTAGATATGCCAACCAGCATTACAGTTGAAAATTTAACATTGAAAAGTGCTATGAGATATCATTCAATTAATCTTTGTATAGAAAATGAAGCTATCTTTTGTAGCGTAAATATTTTGAATTTCGTTAAAGCAAAAATATTAATTAGCGAACAAGCAGAAATATATGAGAATGTTGATGAAAACATAGTAGAAATAAATTTTTAGTATTCTGTAATAAAAAAATAATAGGAAATTAAAACAATGCACATGTGAAAAAGAATGGCTAAAAAAGTACTAATCTTAAAAGAAAATTCTGTTCTATATCATAGAAAAATCTTAAATTGCAGCATTCGTATGCAGCACAAAAAATTATCTTTTCAGAAAGTTATAGGAAAACTAGCGAAAATCTATAAGAAATAGTTAAATAAAAGATTTATAATAGTAATTGGGAACAAAAGATAGTTTTATTATGGTTATTTTTGAATCATTCATTTTGTGCTTAGAACGCCTGTAGAAATAAAGGTGTTTTTGTGTGTGATAATTTATTTAACTTGGATAAGATGGAAAATAAGTAAAAAAAGTAACGTATTTACCGTTAAAACACAACAAATTTGTTGTGTTGAAAAGTTTGGAATGTTATAATTGTAATACAAAATTGATTAAAAATGAGATAAGCACATCAAAATTTTATAAAAATGTATTACATTATTAAATTGTTAGTACAATTCCTTTAAGAAATTCGAACAGGCTTAAACGCTTGTTTTTTGTATACTTTTTTAAATAATGGAAATACTTTGATGTATGTTTATAGTGGTATTAAGAAGAAAAATATAGGTAATATAAGTAATATGTATTCATATATTACTTATTAGAAATATAGAAATAGAAAGAGGTGATTGTATGCATACTGCACTAGAAATAGCAAGTTATATAATAAATAAATGTATAGATATGGAAAGACCAGTAAGTAATTTACAATTACAAAAGATATTGTACTATGTACAAGGTGAATATATTAATAGTACAAATGGAGAAGTTTTATTTACAGATACAATGGAAGCTTGGCAATATGGACCAGTAATTCCTAATGTATATTATAATTATAATCGTTATTCTTCAAGTTCTATCATAGTAAAACAAAATGATGTAGAGTTAGAACAATTTGAAATGGATATAATCGATCCAGTCATAAAAGATAAGAGTTTATGTAGTGCATGGACTTTAGTAGAAAAAACTCATTCAGAAGCACCTTGGATTAATTCATATGAAGAAGGTAAAAAGAACGAAATAACTACTGAATGCTTAAGAAAATACTTTGCTAAAATGTAGGTATAGTTATGAGAAACGAAGATAAGAATCAAAAATTAGAGGAACTGCTTATAAAAATATCTAAAGATAACTCATTAAAAAATGTTAGCGGTTATATTGGAGAGTTTAAAGAAATATATAGTGAAAATTTTAGACATGAGTACTCTACAATTACTAGAGTGCTTATGTCTATTAATGATTCTGAGGAAAGAGATTTTTTGACTGAAAAAATTAAGATTATAAACAAAAATATTAATGAGGTACGGATTAAAGAGAAAGTTGAGAAATTATGGGATCATATTAATTTAGAGAATATAAGAATGGTTGAATTATATACAATAGCACAGAGTATTTCTGAGAAAGCACATAATGAAGTTAAAGATATAGAAAAAAATATTAGTTTGGCAGAAGTGAATTTAAAGAGCGTTGATAGGAAGTATGAGAATGCAGAAAAACTCTTGATGGAACTTCAGGAAAGTTTTAAAAATAGTACAAGTCAGTCAATAACAATATTAAGCATCTTTGCTGGTGTTGTTATGGCTTTTACGGGAGGAATGTCTTACATATCTCAAGCATTAGCTTCGCTAAATCAGATAGGACCATATAGAGCGGGTATATTTATCGTATTAATAGGAACGGTTATGTTTAATCTTATTTTTCTGTTACTATACATGATTGGAAAATTAACAGATAAATATATTGGGAGTATATGCCAGTGTGATAATCCTAGAAATGGATGTAGTAATAAAAGCTTACGATGTTCCATAAAAAGATATCCATACATAATTTGGTTCAATTTAATAAGTTTTATAATAATAGGGACTATATTAATTATATATTCAATAGATAGATATAACATATTAACCAAAGTATTTATAGATAATAGTGATAAATTAATATGGTACAAGTTATCGTTAGTGAGCATAGTTATTCCATATATTATTGTTGGTATAATAATTTATTTTATTTTAAAAGTAGAATGTAATACTAGCGAGCAGTAATTAGGAGTAATCCAACTATTGCTTATTTTTTTGTTAAGTTAATTTTGTAAAATTACATTCCTCTTTATTATTATGATTAAACAAATTTGGAAATAATAATTCGTGAGAGAACTATATTTTTGAATTTGTTAGGAGTTGAGAAATTTCATCTTTGACAGCTCTATATATAATACTATTCAATTAAAGTTTAGAGGTCAAAATAAAAAAGATGAAGTAATAAACATGCAGATAGATAAATATTTAGATATCTTAAAGGAATATAGAATAGAGTGTTACAATTCTTGGATTGAAGAGCATAAGTCGAACAACAATGATAATTCCCAACATTGAGTATACGGTGAGAAAATGGGTGAGTTATATGATAAAGTATTGAGTGACCATAAGATGACCATTCTCCAATTTATAGATTATATTTACATGATTTCATGAAATATATTTATTAAGTATAACTTAGTTAAATCAGCACTTCAAATAACATTATAGAATATTATAAGATTTGTTAAAATATATATAATTGCTCCCGCTGGGAGTACCATATAAAAGCTACAACTTAGTTATATAAACAGTTGTAGCTTTTATTACGTTTGGGATTCCGACATTTTCAAGTAAGAAAATTTATAGATCGTTAAAGATATTACTTAATAG
>Ga0209281_1001140_pt1 | contig 18801 bp, 41 predicted proteins | sample MedtruBG_FD_187514 | JGI IMG/M metagenome (GOLD analysis project Ga0209281, IMG submission 187514) | Root nodule microbial communities of legume samples collected from California, USA - Medicago truncatula BG (SPAdes) (version 2) | ecosystem: Host-associated > Plants > Roots > Nodule | place... | reverse complement strand
TCGATGTGCCGAGGTTCATCGCCCGGTCCAGATCCTCACGATACCAGAACTTCCGTCGCGTGCTGTCAACGATGCGCGGGTTCGGATAGATCGTTCCGACGCGCTCGAGGAAATCTTCGACATGCTTCTCCCCGCAATACCCGGCAGCCATGTCAGCCGACATGCGAGGTGGCCAGCTGCCTGGGGGAACAAGGGATTGGCGACGTTCTCTCATCTTTCGCCTCTCTTCGCCGCTTCCCGCTCATTTGCAATCGCCGTCCCGATCGCCAACAGGACTTCGACATGGGTCATCGGCCGAGGCGGACCGGCTATAGCCTTTGCTGCCGTGCGGATCTCCTCGGGAAGAGCGTAGTATTCGCGCGTGGCGGGGGTGGCGTTGGTGAGGTCGGGGATCATGGCTTATCCTTGGCTGCGAGGGCGAGAACAAGGCGAGCGAACGCCGGGTGGACGTGGCCGTAATATTCGCGGCCGACATCATCATCATTCAATTCGCGTTCGAACTGTTCGAGCCGCTCAATGAGAATGTTCGCTGCCACGACCAGCGCGTCCCGTCTGCCTCCAACCGGGACGGGAGACTCCTCACCGATGTTCTCGTTTTTAGGGTCACCTTTAGGGCCATTTGGGCAGGTTCTTTCCGGCGTTTCACTGTTCGTTCCACTGCCGTTCTTGTTGACAATTGGCGTGATCGGGGAATTCGCCGCTGCGGGAGTGGTGGAGTAGAACGCTTCCACCATTGCGGGAGGGCCACCGAGGAACTTGCCCACGGAAGGGTCTTTATCGCCGTAGTACCACGGCCCGCCGTCTTCGAACCGCCAGCGCCAGGCAACCGGCTTCGCCTCTACCGCCTCAGGCTTATCAAGAAGGCAGGAGCGGATGCGGGAGGTCGCGAGATCGACAACGTTCTCCAGGATCTCCGTCAGTTCCTCCGGCGTAAAAAGCAGGTGGTCCGGGTAGTCATCCGGAGACGTTCTGTCGTCCCAATCGCAAACCGATTGAACTTGAGCAGTGACTATTTCCTTCACTTCCCCCCGCTCTCTGGAAAGGGCGCGCCGGTTCCAGACATTCGCGGCATCAGCGCGGGCGTCTTCAACATCGTCATATTTGTATTCGCTCATGGGACCGAGCATGTCGTCGCAGCCCACGCATTCGACGTGGGAGATCCAGCCTTCGATATCGCTGTCTCGGAACCTGAGATTAGCGCTCCCACAAAACGGGCACGGCTTGAGTTCTGTATCCGTCATGAGTGCATCTCTCGACTTCGGAAAGCCGCGCCTCATACCTCGTCCCTCGACCGGAGCGCGCCGACGGAAGCCAAGCGCTGGTTGATGATGGCAGTGCATCTGACGATCGCCTCTGCCTCGTCAAAGTCGCAAAACACGCCCCAAAGGGCATTTGCGAGTTCGTGCGGTTCGATCCCCTTCGAAGCCCAGTAATCCCGCTCCGATCCAAGCTTGCCGGAGTGCTGCAGGTCATGTTCTGCCGGCGACAGGGGAAGTGCGAACCGGTCGGGAACCTTCGTCCCTTTCCCGCGGCCAAAGGCTCCATGCCATGTGCTCGGGTAGGAGACATGGGCGGCCTGGACGCCGTAAACGCCAGAGACCGCGCAAGGGAGGTGGTGGAGAAACGCCAGATAGGTCGGCTTCTTCGCAGGCCTACGGACCGGCGTCGGATCGGGTCGGATGAAATTGGCAACACGAAAACCGCTCATGGAACGATGACCTTTACAGTGAGGAAAAGGACGTAGAGGCCGATCCCCAGCCGGACGGCCGCGGTGGCGTCTTTCTTCTCAAGAAATTTTCGGACGGAGGAGGTGATTAGGCCGCCGGCGATACAAAGAGAAAGGAGATTGATGACCGCAAGCATCACCCGGCCTCCCGGATCATGTCTCGCTGAACCTGCTTGATGAGCTTCCCGCGCACCCGGATCACGCGCAGGACGCGCGCCTTGTCGCACTCGAAGGAGAACCCCGCCCGCGCTGCGTCAGGATCCGGCGTCAACTCTCCGATCGGCTCGACCTCGTAGACCTTGCCGCAGCCGGACCAATGCATGCAGGCGTAGAGAAGAGCGCCGTGCATGTCGGTGCAGACATAGACCTTGCTGGTGTTGCAGATGCCGGCGGCGCCGAAGCGCGCGGTAGACGGTGCCTTCGTGGTCGCCGGCGACAGGACGAACTGGCCGATGGATAGGCCGCCGTATCCGCCGTGGAAGTAGCGAACGGCGCCGGTCATGCTTCTACCTCGGCTTCCTCGCGCTCAATGTTCAGCCGCTCTGCAACGATCGGGTGATGTTCGAGAAGCCAGCCGGTCCAGTCGATGTCTCGGTCCATGTGCTGGAACCATGGGAAGTCTTCTCCCCATAGGCCGTTGAGTTCGGCATATGCGGTCGCGGCCGCCTGGCATTCAATGTGAACGTGCTGGGTGTAGAAATAGCCGTCAAATCTGCCGGCTGCGTAGTGCGCGGGTGAGCCGACCTCAATCTGCCGTCCGCACTGCTCGCATTCGTGCGGCTTGCGCGTGGCCTTGATGGTCCGGCCAGAGTGGAAGTCGTCGATGCTCATGCCTCACCGCCTTTCGCCTTCGCCATCAGCCGCTCAAGCGGTGATAGGTGGCCCTCGACTGTCTTCGCCTTGAGCGGCGGCAGGCCGAACTCTTCGAGATATTTGCGGGAGTGCTTCGCCCAGACCTTCTTGCCCCAGCTCGTGGACGCGAATTCCCACGGACGGGCGGCGCGCAACGCCTTCTTGCGTGCGGCTAGATCGGCGTCGGCCGGGAGGCTACGGTGAACTTCCCCGATAACGTGGGCGGCGGTGGCTTGCCAATTGATCATGCCGCACCGCCTTCCGCCTTGGCGACGATGCGCAAATCGTCAGGTTTGAATTCGTCGGTGATCTGGTCGCCATCGTGCAGGAGCGTGATCGACGGCTTCAAGACACGGCTGGCATAGACGCGCCGCAGCTCTATCCCGATCACCACACCTTCGAAACGATCGTGCTCAGCGCACGCTTCCGCAACGACCTTATCCCCGATCCAGAACCGGTTGAGGTCGATAATATCGATGAGCTTGTTCTCGACGCTGATCATGCAACAACCCTCCGCACCTTGGCCTCGCGTGCGAAGTCCACGAATTTCAGTTCGGAATAGCTGTCGCTGACATCGAGGTACGTGCTGTACTTCGCGTTGCCGATCGACTTGGCGGCGATGACGACGGTGTGACCGCCCCATGTGACGCTGTACGGCTGCCAAGGGTCACCGACCGCTTTGAGGTGGTCTTTCAGTGCTTTCCGACCGACGTCGGTCACGGCGAAGAATGCCATGTCGTCGCGCTGTCCAACCTTCTTCCAGTTCGGGGAAGCGGTGAACTGCTTGGCGTCTTTGCCATCAGCCCCAGTCGCAAAATGGTTGCGGTAGGTCTCGCCCATCGGGTCAACGGGGCGGCCGAGCGCATGGTCGATGTGATCCATGGCCTTGTCTTTGAGATAGCGGTTGACGCGTGGGTTTCTGGTCATGCTGCGGCTCCCGCGTTCCGTTGTGTGGTGCCGCGCTCGACGCCGATCAGATCGTCGAGGAAATCCAGGACGGCAGTTTTGCTTTCCTGAAAATCCTGCTTTCCCATGGCCTTCATGGACTGGCTCTTGGCGACGTACCGCGTGACGGTCGCCTCTTTCACGTCGACAACGGAGAACGCGTCGATTGGGCGGATGAAGGCGGCGAGCCGCATTGCTTCCGCCCTCGTGCTGCAGACGATCGTATGAGCATCGCAGTAGCCGGTCCGGATCAGCGCATAGGCACGCAGGTGCTCGGCGGATTCGGCGAAGGGCAGGCCGGAATACTGTTCCGGCAGGTTCCGCCAGGCGTCGTTCACCGCGGCGAAATAATGCCGGTGAGAATTCATGCTCCGGTCGTTGTGCTCGGCGAGCGTATAGAACTCGCCGACCACGAAACGCTTGTCGCACTCGCGGGCCCAGTGCCGGTTTGCCGGCTGGAAGGCCTCGCCGTTCCACTGCAAGAGGACCGGGCCGCTCATGTCAGCCCGCCATCATCGGATGATTGCGGAGTTCGGCGTCGGAAGGGCCCATCGCCGGACGGCTCGGCTTGCGAGCGATTGCTGCCTCGATCTCCTTCTTGAGCGCAAGCGCGTCGCCCGGCTGCAAAGCCCAGAAGCGTTTCAGCGGTTCACGGTTCGCGTCCCGCCACTTTGCGACGGTCTCCGGCGTGGATTCGTTGATGAACCGCATCACCTCGTCGGCGAACTTCCCGACCGGTACATTCTCGAGCGCCCAGTTGTCGCCCCATGTGACTGTGATGGAGTTATCTGCGCCGATCACGCGCATGCGGTGATCCTCGCGGTCCTTCTCGACGACCTCAGAGGCGGTGAGGTCGAGGACCTTAGCGCGGTCAAGCTCGGCTTCGTCATAGAGGCCGGTGAACTGCTCGGGCCAGCCGGCGCGCAATGCCTGCATCTCGGCGCACTTGGCGATCATGAGGCGGGGCATGCGCGCCCAGTTGCCGCTGTCGTCGAGCGTCTGCTTGCCGGTCTTGAAGCTCTTGCCGTTGTCGTTCTTCGCCCACTCGTCCTTGATTGGTGCGAACTCATCCCAGAACGACTGGCCGGCGACCTCGTACCACTCGCTCGATTTCGGATCCTGCTTCCACAGAAAGACGGTCGCGGACACGATGCCGTGGGGGTTCAGCGGACCTTTCAGCGACGGGTCGAACTCATAAGTCGCGGGCTTGCTTGCCGGCCGGTAATCGCCGCAGCGCTGCGCGATTACGCGCTGGCCGTCGCGGCTGATGATGATGGTCATGTTGCGCTTCTCGGCGTTGTTCTTCGAGAAGACCATCGGAATGATTTGTTTCAGGAAGGGGTCGAGGCGCTTGGCCTTCGCCACTTCCATGTACAGGTTGAATTCCTCGTCGTTGCAGTCCTTGGCAATCGTCTGTTTTACCAAAGCGATCTGCTTGGACGTCAGGTCGAATGTGGTGATAGCATTCATGGTCACTTCCTCCGGACCGTGAGAGAGAACGAGCCGTTGTCGAGGGTGGCGCCGGGGATGGCGGCTTTTGCCTCTCGCAGGTCGGCGGTGAGAGCTTTCTTGTCGAGCTTCGGGGCGGGGCGTGGCTGCTCAACCCAGTACTTCGCGGGAATGTCGGCCTCGTCGGTGACGATCAGGGCGGCCGCGCGCTTCGTGAGCGACAGCGTTGCCGTCGGAAGCTTCATCGAAAGCTGATCGGTGGCGAGCATCGCCTGTTCGATCAGGGTGCGGATACGCTCGGCACGCTTCTCGATTGCCTTCCGGCGCGCTTCGAACTCGGCTTCCTTTGCCTTCAGACCGGTCACGAGGACATCACACTCGTCGATCTCTGCGATCGCCGCCTCGATAGCCTCTGTAAGGTTCGTTTCGCCCTCGATCGCGTCGGCGACTAGTTCGGCGTCATCTTCAACGCCTTGGTCGCGAAGGCTGGACAGAAGCGACTTAGCCGCCTCGGTCTGGCGATGAAGGTTGTAGTCAAGGTCGGGCATGGCCATCAGACGCTCCTGGCTTTGACGATTTCACGGTGAACCTGCTCCGTCTTCCAAGCGCCGACGGCGTAAATGGCGAGGACGAAAGCGAGGAGAATGAGGAAGGTCGCAGTTGTAGTTGTGGCCCTGTTGAACTGCTTGAGCGCTTCAAGATCGTCGTCGCGATCGACCGCGCAGCGATTGCAGGTGCAGCCGAACTCGGAGGCGGGGCAGTCCTTCATTGGGCTGCCTCCATCTGTGCGGCAACCGAGACGCAGGCGCGGTTCTCGTATTCGCGCTGGTCAATGTAGAAGCCCTCTCCGAAGCCCGATGCCCGGAGGATCGCCAGCACGTCGTCGATTGCGTCGTTGTATGCTTCGTCGTCGGCGCATTCGTCAGCGCCGCCGAGCGCTTCAATTTCCCGGTACAGCTCGTGAAGCTTCGCGCGACGCCGGCTCATGCTGCGCTCCGCTCGACCGAGACGGCTTCGGAGAGGAAGAAATCGGGGAAGGTCGAATAGCGTTCGAAGCGCTCGACGGTCGTGCCGGGGAATGCGCCGGCTTCTTCGAGAGCCTCGTCTTCGCAACGAAACTGCAGAGCGTCGTCGACTTCGTAAGAGAAGAAATATTCGTTGGTCAGGACGCGGCCGACCTCATCTTCGATCCGGTATCGGGTAACCATCGTGCCCATCTTTCATCTCCCGGCAGCGCCGTCTGTTGATGTCTTGGTAGGGACTATAGGAAAATGCCTATTTGCCTGTCAATAGGCAAAATAGGAAATAGCCTATCTTGATAGGAATTTTGCGTTGGGACTGGGGAGGGGGCGTTCTGGATAACGAAGCGTGACGGCGATACGCTAATTGTGATCGCACCGTTCCGGCGTGCGTTTTCAGCAACATCGCGGGCGAAATAGGAGCGCCGCCCTAAATGCCTGCGGGTTCTCTTCTGTGGACTTTCACGCAACTGTCATGAAGGGCGAGGGCGCCCAACTTCTCGGCGCCAGTTGACGACAGGATTCCGTCTTTTGTGACAATCCCCAGGTTTCTTGCTCCCGAAATCTGGGTATCCCCTGTCGGAATCGGTGCGCTAACGTGCCCGGGCACTCCCAAGCTGAGGGTGCTTTCGAGTTGCACGAGGGGCAAAACGCATGATCTTTTCAATCCGAGAATTCCGCCTGAGAACCTCATGTCCGGACGCTTCCGCGTTCACGCGGTCAAGTCCGACGCCATGGAGCCCGCGCTCCATGGCGGTCGCGACTATGCGCTACTGGCGCCGGTGACCGCGTACCAGGGCGAGGGGATTTACCTCGTCGACGACGGGCTTGCGCTCGATCTCTATCGGGTGAGCAGCACCTTGGAAAAGGGCGGCGCACTCTGTCTGTCCAGAGAGAACCCGCGCTATGGAGCCCGGACGATCGGAAGGGAAGAGTTCAACGAGAGGGTTGTCGGTATTGTCGTCGCCGACATCAAGGTCAGGAGCGAGCGCTTCCTTGCTAACGGCTAAACCGTGAACCGTCCGATGTAACGGCCAACAATGTTGATTTCGTCGAGCGACAGCTCGCGCTCTGAATGGCGCGGGTTGTCGGAGATGATCTTGACGGTCACCGTCTCGGCGCCTGGTCGAGATGTCACCTCGAGCCTTTTCACGACGACGCCGCCGAACTCGTCTGCGAGTGCATAAACACCATCGGGTGACGGTACACGGTGGCGAGTGTCGACGAATACCACGTCACCGTCGCCAATCGTGGGCGCCATTGAGTCTCCCTGAGCGGGAAAGGCCGCGACGTGAGGCGCCTTTACTCCCATTCTAGCAAGCATCCACTCGGGAAGCCGCCAGTGATCGCGAACGACTTCCTTGGAGAAGGTTATGCCGTTTTTGGTCGTGTGCTCTAGTGCCACAAAGCCGCCGGCGCCGAGGCCGGCGACAAGATCGATCTCCGGGATTTCGTCACCCTTGCTGTGGCTGGGAGGCACCCTTGTCGGTGCACCCAAATCGTCTTCCGGTAGGTCAAGGATCTCCGCTAGGCGAGACCGGACATCCTCTTTCAGCTTGTTCGGCACATTCCTCTCCATGAACTGCTGGAGGTAGGCCTGGTTCTTCCCGAGCTCTAGCGAGACCTCTTTGTAATTGAGGCCTCGTTCCTGCATCCGCTTCAGAATCGTTCGTCTTACCTGGTCCATGAAAAAATCACTGGCATAGGAATTGACAGGAAGCGAATAGGAATGTACCTATCCTGATAGTGATAGTCCTATTAGGAATGGTGAACGTGTCCGAGATCGACGCCTTCAAGGCCAGTGTGGAAACCTTCATGGCAGAGCGGAACATGACGCCGACGAACTTCGGCAAGCAGTTCGCCGGAGATCCGCTTTTTGTTTTCCAACTGAGGGAAGGGCGGGAGCCGAGAATGCAGACCCGGCAGCGCATCCTGGAAGCGATGAACGCTGCAGAGGCGAGCGCAGCATGACGCACTCAGCCCTCCAGCTCTCTCAAGCCACGGCGAAATTGCCACGCAATGTTCTTCGGCATTCTGAGCCGAACCGCAATCATAGCTTTGATTTGCCCGTCGCCGTTCTTGGACATGGCTCCGAACGAGATACGCACGATGTCGTTCTCGTCGACTTCCAGCTCCGTGATCAGGTCGACGTAAAGGGCCGGCGCGCCCTCGTCGAGGATGAAAATCGGCTCTTCTGGGGTTCCCAGCTTTCCGACGCTTACCATGCTGCCTCCTACGGGTTCGTGGCTGGGAGAGATGATTGGCGCGCCCGTCGGGCTGCGATCGTCGAGTTCAACCGTATGGCGGAGGGCGGAAGATGAGCTCTGACGCCCAGATCATCCCCGAAGACGTCATGAAGGCGGTCCAATCCGCTTGGGAACAGGCGTGGGGCAAGACCGGCAGCACGAACGCGGAAAGCATTCGCGACGCGATAGCCATCGGCATTATCGCCGAGCGCGAGCGCTGCGCGTCCGTGGCGGACTATTTCAGTCAAGCCTGCGTCTGCTCCGAGTGGACAGAAGAAGCACGGGGCGGCGGCTACTACGCTTGCGCTGACGTGGCCGCCTCCATCCGCAATCCATCCCCGCCGAAACAGCCGTCGCCGCCTACCAGCGATGGCGACCTTCCGTTCTGAGGAGCCATCATGTCTGACGCACACGGCATAGCCCGCGATCAACTCCGCGCTTTCATAGAGCGCATCGAGCGCCTCGAAGAGGAAAAGAAATCGATCGCCGACGACATCAAGGATGTCTACGGGGAGGCCAAGAGTCTCGGTTTTGATAGCAAGATCCTGCGCAAGGTCATTTCGATCCGCAAGCAGGACGCAGACGAGCGCGCCGAGCAAGAGGCAATCCTCGACACCTATCTGCACGCTCTCGGCATGATCCAGCTCGACATTTTTGAAGAGCCCGAGACGCAGACCAGCCCCAAGCTCGTCGCCACGGTCGCGACCGCCATGCAGACGCAAGCGGGCAGGGCGGCCTTGCTCACCGCAGTAGACATCATGATCGATCGCGAAGAGCGCTTCGACGCCGAGACCGGCGAAATCCTCGACGATCAAACTGAAATCGCCACTGCCTCTCAGGGCGAGATCGAATCCCCCAGCGCTACGGCGGAAGCCAGCGGCGCCAACGCAGGAGGCGAAGATGTAAATGGCAGCGCGGAGCGCGCAAACATAAACGCCGTCGCAAGCGCGTCTGGCCCGGACGAAAAACGGGCATTCCATTCGCCTGAACAGGCACGGGAATTCCTGACGAAAGCCGAGGAGGAAACGGAGGCCAAAGGCGCCGTGACCGTTGATACGGCGAGTAGGGCCAATGAGGAGAGCGACCGTCAGCGCGCCTCGGGAGCCGGACCGGCTGACGGTCGCCAGCATGGTGGCGGAGACCCTTTGGCTGTCGCCGGGGACCATGCGCCTTCTTTTATCGCCAAGCCGAAATCCGCTCTCCGGCCGAACTGCCGGAACCCGGAAGTGTGTAGCGGCTACGGCGACAAGCATTGCCATGGATGCACCGTCGCCATGCGCGAGAAGGCGGAGGAATTGGCATGATCGGGATTGGGTCATCGTCTTCCATCGCTGCGGCCCGTCACCTTCAGAGCCGCGAATTTCAGAGATTGTCGCATCACGTCTGCGATCGATGCGACCGCGTACTTTCCATCAATGAGACGATCGAGCGGTTTTGTGAGCGCTGCGATCATTCGACCAACCCCTCCGACAAGAAGGATGCAGCAGCATGACCTGGCCCGTTTTCTTTGGCTGTCTCGGCGTCGTTCTCTGGATGGCAGCGCTCACCCTGATCCTTCCCGGCTTCGTCGAGCGCGAATTTCGCCGAAACGGCTTCAAGGCAAGAATTAAGCGCTGAACTCCTCCCGAGGCGCTTAACGCGGGCCTTCGTCTTCTCCTCCTCCCAAGCCGGAGGCCCGCAAGACTTTCAGCCTTATGCGCTTGTTCGAGAGCCTCAACACGACGGCGTTCACAAGCTCACCAAGGGGAATTGCCGGTGACGACGAGGGATCGTCACCGGCGGCAGAGGCAGGGTGCGGCGCCCGGGCTCTGCGGAAAGGGAATACCTGCCCGTTGCGGGCATCGGAGGGACCGGCAGCCGTTGGCGCGGCGCCGTCCTCTCCATCGGAAGTAATGCCTGTGCGCATCCGCGTCTCCTTGAACGAGGTGAAGGTCGCACAGGAGAACGACAAGGTGTTGGGAACCGATGACACGCGCTTGGGGCGACGCCCCAAGGCCAAAAAGGTCAACAAAGGCAACGCGATGAGTACCGATGTTCTTGAGGCAAGAGGCTTAATGCGGAGCGCTTTCCCGCTCCGTCGCTACGGCAAACTCGACAACGCATTTTACGAAGCATGCAAGTTCGTCAACCGCTTCGTCGAGAAGGAATTCACCCAGAGGCGGGCACGCTCGATCTGGGAAGGCACTGCGCGTCGGATCGACGCCGAGGAAATGGACGCACTGCGACTAGCGGAAATCGAGGAGAGCAAGCGTGAACACAAGGAACTCCGTGCCCGTCTGGCTGCACTGGATGCGAAGCTTGCCCGTGTCGACGAGGCTTTGGCTCGCGCGAAGGTGGCGGCGGATAGCCGGCCGTAGGCTGGATTGGGCCGAGTACATCGCGCCGGAACTGAGAGACGAGGATCAGTGATGCAGCAGTTGAGCCTATTCGACACGCTACGTCGGCCGCCAATTCGCGTGCCCATCGATCCAGACGGATCGGTCCTGCAAGGCGTGCCTGATTTTGTCTACACGCTCCCGCATCCACGGATGGCTTGGAATCGAGCTGAGATCGAAATGCACCGGCACGAGAACGGCCTGTGGATGTGGTCGACAGAGTGGAACTGCGACAACGGAGGCCGCGGCTACCGTGTCGGCGCCAAGTGGGGAAAGTTCGCGGATACGCGCGAGGATGCGCTCTTTTACGCCGCCTGCGAGATCGAAGACGCGCTTCGAAACAAACCCGGCAAGGAAGCTGTGCTGATCCGGAACTGGGTCATCTCCCTCAAAACCAACCCAAAGGCTCTGTCATGAAAAACAAGCTCATCGACTTGAACAATCACCTGTTTGCCCAGCTTGAACGGTTGAGCGACGAGGATCTGACAGCGGAGCAGATCGAGGACGAGGTGAAGCGCACCGAAGCGGTCGTGTCGGTGAGCCAGCAGATCGTTCAAAACGCCGACCTTGCTTTGAAGGCCGCGAAGCTCGTTGCGGAGCACGGCGCGTTTGTCGGCAAATACCTTCCAATGATCGAGGCCAGATCAGAATGAAGGGGCACTGGATCAAATACAGCGAAGAGGAAATGGCTTGGCTCGGTGCCAACCGGCTGCTCCCGATTGCTGAGTATCACACCGCCTTTTGCGCGCGGTTCGTGCGGGACGATGTTTCGGCGGGTAACCTCCACGCCCTTCGGAAGCGCAAAGGCTGGAAGACAGGGCGCACCGGCCAGTTTTCAAAAGGTCAGGTGCCTCCTAACAAGGGAAAACCATGCGCGCCGGGGAAGGGTGGCCGACACCCGAACGCTCGCAAGACGCAGTTCAAGAAAGGGCAACTGCCGCACAACACCAATTATCTCGGCCACGAGCGAGTCTCCAAGGATGGGTATGTCGAAGTCAGCATCGATGAGACCAACCCCCACACAGGATTCGAGCGCCGCTATGTTCTGAAGCATGTCCATGGGTGGGAGAAGGCCAACGGGCCTATCCCAGAGGGGCATTGCCTCAAGTGCCTGGATAGCAACCGGCTCAACACGGAACCTTCTAATTGGGCGCTGATACCACGTGCCCTTCTGCCTCATCTCGGCGGAAGGTTTGGCATGGACTACGACGGAGCTGAGCCTGAGGTGAAGCCGGTCATCATGTCAGTGGCCAAGCTGAAGCATGCAGTGAAGCAGGTACGGACGAAGGCAGGTGCGGCATGACCGATCCCGCCGAAATGATTGCATGGCTCGACCGCCGAATTGCCAGTGCCCAGACCTGGCTGGCAGACCACGGCCGCCGTTCCAAGAAGCCTCGCCCTGAAATGGAGATCGAGACCAAGGAATACGACATCGCCCGGTTCGAAGAGATCCGCGGAGCGTACCTGAAGGCTTTGGCTAAGCGCGAGGACGCTGCATGAGCCAGAACACTTCTTCCTCCGTGATGCAGCAGCGCTCCGAGCCCCACGACAGCCTCGACGATTTCCCAACGCAGCCTTGGGCAACCCGGGCGCTCTGCGAGCATGTCTTGGGTGGCTGCTATCTCGTTGGCAAGACCGTGTGGGAACCAGCCAGCAATCGCGGCCACATGTCGGCGCCCTTGGCGGAATACTTCGGTGCTGTCTGGGCTTCAGATATTCACGACTACGGCACCGCAGGCGCATTCCAGCACGATTTCCTGTTCCCGGTTATGCCTCTATCGGAAAACCCCGACTGGATCATCACCAACCCACCGTTCCGGCTTGCCGAGCAGTTCGTTGCGCGGGCTCGCGATGTGGCAACCGAAGGCGTGGCCATGATCGTCCGGACTTCGTTCCTGGAAGGTGTAGGCCGCTACGAGAAGCTCTTCAGCAAAAACCCGCCGTCGATCGTGGCTCAGTTCTCCGAGCGCGTGCCGATGGTGAAGGGTCGGCTGACCGCAACCGGCTCGACGGCCACCTCCTATTGCTGGCTCGTCTGGCTAAACGGCATCACGACCACGAAGCTGGTCTGGATCCCGCCGTGCCGGAAGAAGCTCGAGCGCGCTGACGACTATGCAGCGTATCGCGAGGTGGCGGCATGACCTTCCTCGATGCCTACGCCAAGTTTGGGCCCGACACGATGGCGATCGCCGAGGCCTTGGACATCAAGGAGCATGAGGCCGACCGTCTGATCAATGCGCGATTGAACTGCGGCTACGCAGAGCGCCTTCACGCGCGCCGGATTAAGAAGATCGCCTACGCCGGCAAGGAACCTTTCGTGTCGGAGTGGGCGAGATGATTTCGGATCGTATGTCCGCCGCCGAGTTCCGCGCTGTCCAGAAGGCAGATCAGTCTGAGGCGCCTTCGAAATACCGCAACAAGAAGACGGCGGTCGACGGCATCACCTTCGACAGCAAGCGCGAGGCGCAATTCTATTCCTCGCTGAAGCAGTTGGAGCGCGCCGGCCAGGTCTACGAGGTCGAGCTTCAGAAGCCGTATGCGCTCACCGTCAATGGGCAGCTGGTCTGCACCTACAAGGCGGACTTCGCCTTCTATGACGCCATCCAGAAGCGAAACCGTGTCGTCGACGTCAAGGGCGTGGCTACCAAGGATTTCGTCATCAAGAAGAAGCTGATGCGCGCCGTCTTCGGCATCGACGTCGAGGTGGTGCGATGAGCCGTTGGATTCGCGTCCAGACCTCCATCTTCGATCACGAGGTGTTCGCCGCTGAGCCGTTCAGCGAGCGTGAGGCTTGGCTGTGGCTCATCTCCAAAGCGGCATGGAAGGACACCGTGCATCGCATCGGCGCGTCTGTCATGCCCGTCCCTGCAGGAAGCCTTTTCGTGACCATCCGCGAGATGCAGGCGGCATGGAAATGGACCTCGACGCGGCGCGTTCACCAGTTTCTTGAGCTGCTTTCAAGCCAGAACATGATTGAAACATCTTCTGAAACAGGAAAGACGCTCGTAACTGTCTGTAATTACAGCAAATATCAGAACGCTGAAACACATTCTGAAACGACTGAAGGTGCTGAAGCGAAACAAAAACGAAACACAAAAGACACCAGTACACCAGACACCAACATATCCTCACTCCGTTCGGATGTTTGCCCGGAGGCGGAAAAATCCGCTCCGGCCTCGCCGACGGTGATCGAGCTTCCGACTGTCAATGGCGACATGGTTTCGATTTCCGAGGCGGATGTTGCCGAGTGGTCCGAAGCTTTCCCTGCCGTGAACGTTCGCCAGCAGCTGGCGGCGATGCGCTCATGGCTCAACGCCAATCCCAAGAACCGCAAGACCAGCAAGGGCATGAAACGCTTCGCTGTCTCCTGGCTCACTCGTGACCAGGACCGCGGAGGAGGGCGCCTACATCCGCAGGCCCAATCGCCGCCCCGGCCGCAAAGCCCTTCCATGCAACGCCATCACGACATCCACGCAAGGCTGAAACGAGAACTCTACGGTGAACCAGATGAACAATTTGCCGGCCAAACTGTCGACCTTGCAGCAGGAGATTTCCGCTCTCACTGAGCAGCTTGCCCCGGCCGGCGCCGACGAAATCGGCCAGTGCATCGAAGGCCTCATGAGCGGCGGGATGCGGATCTCCGAAACGATCACTGCTGCGAACCCGGTTGAAGAATACCGCCTTTCCCTCCGGAACGTTCCGGTCCACGGGCTGCGCCGAGTTTATGTGAAACTGAAGCGCGGCGAATACGAAAACATCAACAAGGCTTTCATCCCCCTGCCGGCCGAGCTTGCGGCCATGGCCAATGCCGAATGCCGTCTCATCCGCGAGGACCGGATTCGCAAGCAGGAGACGCTGAGGGCGATCGAGGACTCCGTCAGCCGAACGCTGCCCAGCTCTCATGGCCTCATGGACCTACGCGTCACCCATCGTGAGCGCGCAATCGAGTTGGCGGAGAAGGGCTTTGTCAGGGTTGCCGAAGGAGTCGACCATCTGGAATTCGCGCAGCTCGCCAAGTCTCGGGAATTGCCGGCGGGCGCAGTCCACCTGTGGGCAATCGACGAGGTTTGGTCTCCGATCGCCGTCCGCGTCAACCGCAGCCGTATCCAGACCAAGCTGAACGTCCAGCCGCCGCCGGTATCGCCGGAGCGCGCTGACGAGCTCGCCCGCATGGTGGCGCTTCCCGATGCCAGCCAGGTCACGGCCGAACAGATGGCATATCGCGGCAAGGTGAAGGCCGATATCGAAGCGTCCGAGCCGGCGGAAGAGGAGCGCGCGGCATGACCATCCAGCACCGAACCGTCGACATCGAAGCAGCGGCGAAGCTCTGGAGAGATGACCTCTCCGCCTCCCAGATCGCCAAGCGCTTTGGCGTCAGCCGGAACGTCATCGTCGGACTGGCCTTCCGCAACCGCAGTCTGTTTCCGTGGCGCGGCGATGCTGGGAAGAAGACCCGCGCACCCGGCCAAGCGAAGACGGCGCGACCTCGCAAGCAGGCGCCGGAACTGAAGCGGGAACCGGAGATCCCGGCGACTGCCTATGATGCTGAGCGGCTCACACACGCAAAGCTCCTTCACCATCTCTCGGCCAGCGAATGCTGCTGGCCCCTGAACACCGGCGGCCCGTACCTGTTCTGTGCGGCGGAAACAACGGGCCGCTACTGCCGAAACCACCATGCTCGGTCATTGCCGAAGACGAACGAGGGAAAAGCATGAGCAGATCACGTTGGTATGCAATCAGGACCGCGCCCGGTTATCAGCGCATGGCGGCCGTTGACGAGCGCCTGCCGGAAAGCCGCCGGATGGAATCGATCATCGAGCGGAACTGCCGCAAGGACGGCTTCGACATCTTCATGCCTTCGTTCTACACCGAGTTGAGGCATCACCGGACGAAACAGATTCTGCAGAAGCGGTTCCCGTTCCTGGTCGGGTATGCCTTCGTGAACCTGCCGAGGTTGAACTTCGAGGAGCTCCGCCGCGTCGATGGTGTCGTGTGCTTCCTGCGCGGTGCCAACTATGGACCGCTCGAGTTCCCTGATGGGATCATCGAAGCCCTTTACTTCGCCGAACACGAGCGCCGGCAGGCCTTCCTCTACGAGCAGCACTGCCGGAAGGAGAACGAACGCCACGAGCAAATCCAGCACCTGCGCGGCCAGTTGCGCAAGATCCTGCCAAAGGGGCGGAAAGCGCGCGTCTCCATGGTCGACCAAGCCGAGAGGGCTATAGATTCTCTAAGTCCGCAGATCAAAGAGCGCGTGCAGAAAATTATCAGTGAATTGAACGGGCTCACCGGTGATGTGGATGTTGAAAATCTCCGGCAAGCCGTATAGATTTCCTGCAGTGATTTGCGGTTGTTCAGTTGCGGACCTCATAGAGGGAATACTCGCCGGACCGCTGCCGAAAGTTCACATTCGGCGCATAGGAGAAATGCGCCCTCTATCGCGGAGGGCGGTGCACACCGCTACGTCCCAGGTCTATTATGCCTAGGCATGGTCCGGAGTTGCGTTGCAGAATCGCTAAACCAAAGCCGCACTATCAGTGATTTGCGTTGCAGTTTCGAATTGTTCCGCGGCGCATGTTCACGTTGGGAAAGCAGCTTGGTAGCTCACCACGCGCCCCGTTTGAAAGAATATTTGCTACAAAATCACACTGAGTATGTGGTTGGGTCCGGCACGCCGGCGGCAATGAACGACTGTTTCCGTGAGTGGCATTGTGGGCACGCGCCGCAGTGAATCAGGTCTCCTCGTAAGCAACTCCACGTATTTTCGAACGGAACACCGAGTGCCGCACCCCTTCTCACTACGTCTGGTTTTGCCATGGCTTGGAAAGGGAAGTTGAAAGTTACCAGCGGAACACTAGGATTCAGAAGTGACTGTACTTCTTCGAGCTTAGTGCCGAGATCAAAAACGCGCGGCCGGTCTTTGGTCTGCTCGCTGATCAAACCAAATGCGACCTGCTCGTAATTTATCAATTGGGCATGCAGCTGCGCCATTGTCATTAGAATTGTGAATCCCGAAATGGCAGTCCCTGATATGATTTCTGCCCCCTTGATGTCCATTTCGTCCGATGCAAGCTGCTCGGCGGAGACGTATCCAATCTGAATCTCTTTGATCCCTTTCCCATCTACGATTTCGATCGGTATATCAGCGTCGATCGCCGCCTTCTTTGCTGCTGATAACTCACGTATATTTGAGTCCTTAGCGAAATCGACGAAGAAGGCTCTTACGCGATGATTTTCCGCCAGTAACTCATATAAGGCGACCGTTGAATCTAGCCCCCCCGAAAGCGCTATGACGACTTTCATGATGATCTCCCCCCAGGTAGAGCGATCATCATCATACAACTGCCACCATAAGTCGAGTCTTTATAAGTAGCGTCTAATGGCAAACGGGACACGCGCAGGTGAAGCTCGACTCCAGAACTATCTTCCGGCGGCCCCACTCTCGTGCCGCCGTGAAAAACAGATGGCCGCCTCAAGCTCGCGATATTGGGTCGCCAGACGGCCGCAGATCGGGAAGGCGGACAGTCGTTCGTGAATATCGGGTTTCCGCCTGGTTGTTCCTTCCCGAGCCTTTCCAGCCTCGCCGCCGTAACAGGTAGCGGGGCTTTCGCTTTGAGGAGAGCGCCCATGCACTACCGCTTTGTGGAAGTGGAAGGCGGAGAAGACGACCTTGATCGTGTCGCCAACGAGTGGCGCGCCAACGGCTACGAGCTTTTCCAGGCCGTCTACAAGACCACCTACCGTTGGGTGCTGATCTTCGAGCGCGAGGCCAAGGCCGCAGCATAAGTCCGCAGCCCTGCTCGCCCTACGCGAGGCGCTCGTCGAGCCTGCTGAGATAACGCGTGTAGTTGTCGATGAGACGAAGATGCATTTGCCTCTGCTCTTCCATGATCTCCTCGTCGCTTCGGGTGTCCGTGACATCCTTTATCACAAAGCGGGATTTCTCGATGAAGTGGATCATCCGCTCCGCATGTTGGATCTCAGCATTGTAGCGTTCGCGCATTATGCGAAGAGTGATTTTATCCATTCAATTCCCCCAAGGTTGAACTATGCCCGTACTGAAGAACGCGCGGCACGAGAAGTTCGCGCAGGCGCTCGCCAAAGGCAAGACAGCAGATGACGCATATGCGGAGGCTGGCTTCAAGCCTGACAGGGGAAACGCTTCGCGATTACAGCAGAAAGACAACATCAGACAACGCGTCGCCGAGCTTCTCGAATGGGAGCAGACGGTAGAGCGAAAGGCCACCGAGAAGGCCATAGACAAGCTGGCCATCACGAAAGAGCGTGTCCTGGCAGAGCTAGCCAAGATCGGGTTCGCCGACATCCGCAAGGCGATCAAATGGCAAGGCACGCTGGTGACCGAAGAGGATAACCCGGATGGCGGTGATGTCCTCGTGATCAAGAATGTCGTCACGAACAACGTCCAACTGATTTCCAGCGACGAGATCGACGACGACACAGCCGCGGCAATTGCCGAGATCAGCCAGAATTCGACGGGCGGCATCAAGATCAAGTTCCACGACAAGAAGGGCGCGCTCGTGGATATCGGGAAGCACCTTGGCATGTTCGTCGAGCGACACGAGCACTCTGGGCCTGACGGCGCCCCGATACAGACCGAGACAAGAACATGGCGGGAAGTGCTGCGCAGCGAAAAGAGCTAGACGCCACCACCCATCTCACTAACCCAGCGCTTCACGACTTTTGGGAAGAGGTCTTCCTCGGGCAGGCAGACATCGCGGTTCTCCATGGCGGGCGCTCGAGCTCAAAGACAAGAGACACGGCGTGCCAGTTGGTGCGCTTGGTCGACCATGTCGGAGTAAGGATGCGGGTTCTCTGCATCCGCCGCTTCCAGAACCGCATTCAGGATTCGGTCTATACCGAACTGAAATGGGCGATCACTCATCTCGGGCTCAGCAAAGCCTTCGACGTCCAGAAGACGACGATCATTCATCGCCGGACCGGCGCGGAGTTCATCTTCTACGGCATCGAGCGGAACCTCGAGGATATCAAGGGCACGTCCGACGTCGACATCCTCTGGGTGGAAGAAGCCGAAAAGCTGACCGAGGAGCAATGGACGGTCATAGGGCCGACCATCCGCAAAGAGGACAGCCTGGCGATCCTGCTGTTCAACCCGAAGTTCGTCACCGACTACGTCTGGAAGAACTTCGTCGTCAACGTCCCGCCGCACT
>Ga0209281_1001139_pt1 | contig 18837 bp, 19 predicted proteins | sample MedtruBG_FD_187514 | JGI IMG/M metagenome (GOLD analysis project Ga0209281, IMG submission 187514) | Root nodule microbial communities of legume samples collected from California, USA - Medicago truncatula BG (SPAdes) (version 2) | ecosystem: Host-associated > Plants > Roots > Nodule | place... | reverse complement strand
AGGTGGATGGATGCCCTCCGTATCCCCCGCCTCGCCTGACCTCAACTCTTCGAACCGCCCGGTGCGGACCCGCATGCCGGGTGGTGTGGCAGGGGCGCGGTCACAACGGCCGCCCCCTATGCCGATCGGATTTGCTTGTTGAATTCCCGCTTTGTCACGATCGCGAACCCCATGGCTCTTTCGCAAGAAATGCTCTGACAGCGCACTCCCGAAGGAAACGCATATCAGGCAAGACCAAATAAGCGGCGAGCGAGCGACGGAAAGCATCGTTTCGTCGTCTAGCCGGCCGAAAGGCGGGCCGAGTTTTTCTCGTTTCACCGACATGGCCTTGTCGATCATTATCTGTGACGGTTACCAAGCCCACTCTCCGGCGTCGGTCGTACCGTTGGCCACAACAGAGGGGCATCGAGCAACGCTTCCGACACCAGCACCCACGCTTCATGCATCATCGGACAGAGCGGCGTCAATGAAGGCATCCAGGTCGCGGGCGGCAGCATCAGCCGCGGCGACCGCCTCCGCCTGGCGCCGGCACTCGTCGGCAAAACCTGGGCGGCGGTTATCCGGAATCCATATTTGCACGGGGCGCAACCCGGCCGCCCGCAGCGCGTCTCGGCGCTTTTTTACTCGTTAAGTGACAGGCGTCGCACGACGGAACTCCGATCGATGTAACGTATAGGAGCGCGGCAGACAGAGAGCTGTCTTTGTCCGGGAGGGGTTATCGAAGCAGGCCTTGGCCGCCGTCGATCCAAACGGGACTTCCGGTCACGTGGCGCGCGCGCTCGGAGACGAGGAAACGGATGAGCTCCGCCACGTCTTCGCTCCGCCCCGGTTGCCCGTCGGTAATAGGCACCTGCCCCTTTGGCCATTCGACGGGAATTGCCGTTTCCTCTTCGTGGCGCAGCTTGGTGTTGTCGCTGATGTTCGTCTCGATCGCACCGGGGCAAACGGCGTTGACCCGAATGTGGTGCTTACCGAGCTCCAGCGCCAATTGCTGAACGATCGCAACCTGTGCCGCCTTCGTAGCCGTGTAGGCCGTGGCGCCCGGTGTCGTGAAGGTCCGGGTGCCATTGATCGACGAAACGACCACGATGGCGCCGCCCCCTCGCTGTTTCAGGTAGGGAACCGTCAGATGCAAGGTCAGAAAGGTGCCGCGCAGGTTGACGGCGATCGTCTCGTCCCATTCGAAAGGTTTCAGGTCGTCGATAGGCGCCCAGACGCCGTTGATGCCGGCATTCGCGACGACGATATCTAAATGGCCGAACTTAAGCACGAGATCCCTGACTGCATTGCGCATCTGCAACTCGTCGGAGACATCCGCCTCCAGTGCAATGGCCTGTCCGCCGGCACCTACGATCTCGTCGGCAACTTCCTCCACCTCCGTGCGGGTGCGCCCTAGTGCTCCGACTGTCACGCCGTCTGCCGCAAGCGCAAGCGCGGTGGCTCGACCGATGCCGGACCCCGCACCGGTGATCAAGGCAACGGGCGACGGCTGGTTCATGGCTGACCGTTCTTCGCGCGGTCGGTCGGGATAGTGGAAACCGTAACGGATACGGGATCGCTGGCGGGGAATGTGTCCTCGAGGCCCTCGTCGAGCTGCCTTTCCATTTCATCCGTGTCCTTCGCGCCGCGTGCGCTGCGGTGGATTTTCGAGGTTTCCTGGGAGTCCTCGATCGTGCTGCAATCGGCGCTCGCGAGCTCACGCATGACGGCTTGCGCCTTTTCGATGGCGTTGAGCCGGTTGAGGTTTGCGGCCGCGTCGCCGCGCATCGAGACCGAGACGATCTCACCGCCTTCGCCGACGAACTCGACCGTGAAGCCGGCTTTTCCGCCCTGTTCGGGGATAACCTGTGTACCAACAAGATGCATAGGGCACCTCCTCGCTCGCTGCGGCGCTTCCATGCCGCATTGGGTTCTGCGGTTGCCCGCCATTCGTCAGGCAAACGGATGCGGCGTGTTTTGGTTCCGACGCCTAGCTCCGGGTCGGCGGCCGCCGGCTGATGACGCTTGAGACCTTTTCCCGAAGCGTATGATCGTCTTTATCGTGAGCGTGCTGCTGGAGGATCTCGGCCAGGCGTTTCAGCTCTTTCTCGTCCAGCCTTTCGATGCCTACATAACTGTTCTCAGCCGCGCTGGTGAGAATGAGCTCGTCGAGCTTCGCCTGAAGCGCCCGGCCGTCCCGGTTCTGCGTGTTCTGAAGGACGAAGACCATCAGGAAGGTGACGATCGTCGTGCCGGTATTCACGACGAGTTGCCACGTCTGGGAAAAACCGAAGATCGGGCCTGTGAGGCCCCACACGGCTATCGATACAAGGGCGAGGACAAAGACGGCGGGGCGCCCGGAATATTCCGCCACCGTACTTGCAAACCTGCTGAAACCATTGGCCTTTGGCATCGGGTATCCCACGTTGTTGATCCGCTGATCAACACGCAAGCAGGCGAAGAGTTCCCATTCGACGCCAAGCTCCGTCGGCCGCGCAACGCTCCGTAGGCAGGTTGAATCGGTGCGCATGCGTGCGGGAAACGCATGCGGTTCTCCTCCCGCTCAATACGGGTCAGCTTACGATATTGACCTGCGCCTCTTTCGCGGCAGCGACGAAGGCCACCCGCGCGACATAAGCCGGGGATTCGCGTTCGAGCACCGCCATGCAGATGTCGATTGCCGCCTGGTAAGCCTGGCCGTGGCTCACCGGCCAGCGCTTCGTCAGCAACTCGACCGCCTGACGGGTGTTCGACACCATGTGGATCTGCGGATCATCGGGCATCCGCACGGGGACGCATTCATTCCAGGGGCCGGGGTCCATGACCTTCCTCCTGCATAGGCACGACCGTCAGAAAGGCCTCCCGCAAAGCGGCGATGAAGGCAGCCCGCGCGTCTTCCGGCCTCTTTCTGCGCTTGAGCGCCGCATTGCAGGCGCGTATGGCGCAGCCGTAATAGGCGCCGTCCCGCACCGGCCATTCGCTTTGCAGGCAGTGCATCGCGTCGAGCGGGCCGACAACCGTACGGCACCTGCCGTCGAGCATGTTGATATTGACGGGCTTGCTCCATGGGATCTCGTACATCGTTCTTCCTCGCCCAATCCGAAGCCGCCAGCACGGCGCCTCCCGCGTCCCACTCCGAAACTCGATCGACCGCGTCTTTCGACGCGTTTGAACCTAAAATTGTCTTGGTCTAATGGCTGCGGATCGAAATATGTGCCTCTTCTGCTGCCTTTATAAAGGCCCTGCGGGCTCTTTCGGTCTTTACCTTGCCATCCAGAGCCTGAAGGCATACGCGCTTGGCTGCGGCCAGCGCCGGTCCATCCCGGCGCGGCCACCGCTGCAGCAGGCATTCTACGGCCTCGCGCGTGCTTTTCACGTCGCGATATTTGCCCTCGGTTCCCAGTTCCAATTCGACACTCTTATCCCACCAGAAACAATGCATGACGCCTAGCCTCGCGGGTTGTTGCCGGTTGGAAATGAAACTTGGGAGAAGGGCTTTTGGTTCCGCCGCAAGCAGGCGGCTGCCTCTTGACGCAAGGCGCGGCATCGCTAAGTAAGAGGCGTCCCGCTCTTGGACATCGGAATGCGGGATGAACATTGGTGCCGGGCCCCTCTGGCGAGAGTTTACGGCGCTCTCGTGATGTCGGTACCGCCAGCAAGTCACGCCGGCGGATATAGCTATCATGAAAACTGATCTCATGCCTCACGCATGTGCCCATACGGCTGTGCGTTTTTTTGTCTCCGGAAATCTCCCTTTCGCCAACGCTTCCACAGCGCGTGGAGGGGAGGTTCGCACATGACCGGATCCAGCGCACAGACAACCGCCCTCGGTTATTTCAAATGGGCGTTCATCGTTACGGCTGCCGGGCTTCTGCTTGGCGGATGGCTCGGCTGGCAGTCGACCGGCACCATCGGCGGAATGATGACGGTGTTCTTCATCTGCACCGTGCTTGCCGTTCTGGAAATCTCGTTGTCCTTTGACAACGCCATCGTCAATGCCAACAAGCTCAAGGACATGACTCCCGTCTGGCAGCAACGCTTCCTGACCTGGGGCATCCTCATCGCCGTTTTCGGCATGCGCATCGTCTTTCCGCTGCTGATCGTGGTCATCGCCGCGGGTATCGGTCCGATCGATGCCGTGATCCTCGCTGCGTCCCGGCCCGAGGAATATTCCCGGATCATGCACGAGGCGCATCTGCCGATCGCCGCATTCGGCGGTACGTTCCTGATGATGGTCGGTCTCACCTACTTCTTCGATCATGAGAAGGACGTGCACTGGATCGCATGGCTGGAGAGTCGGATGGCACGCTTTGCGACCATCAAGGGCGTCGAAATTGCCTTCGTGCTTGCGCTCATACTCGGCTTTTCGAGGCTGCTCGAAGCGGAAGAAGCCGTGGTCTTCGTTCATGCCTGCGTTTACGGCCTCCTCACCTTCCTGGCGGTCGAGGTGGTCGGCGGTCTGCTCGACGCCTCGCAGCAGACGATGAGCGCTGCGGCGAAGGGGGGCTTCGGGGCTTTCCTTTATCTGGAAGTGCTCGACGCCAGCTTCTCCTTCGACGGGGTCATCGGCGCTTTCGCTCTGACCCAGAACCTTTTCATCATCGCCATCGGGCTCGGCATCGGGGCGATGTATGTCCGCTCAATGACGATCATGCTGGTCGAGAAGGGCACGCTCAGTGAATACCGTTACCTGGAGCATGGTGCCTTCTACGCAATCCTGATCCTTTCCGTGGTCATGTACTTCCAGACGCTGATCCACATTCCCGAAGTCATTACCGGCCTCGGCGGGGCGGGCCTCATAGGTCTTTCGCTCTGGTCTTCGATCCGGCACAACAGGCGGGAAATGGAGCTGGTCGAGGACGACACGCGCGGGCGCAGACGCGTCGAGGCCTGAGCCAAACCCGGGTCCCTGGATCCATCCGGCCGAAAGGCCTCATCAGGACAAAGAACGACCCGGCGGAAATTCCGCCCGGGTCGTTCTTTTTCGTACGCCGCATTTTCTCCTGTCTTGCCGGAAAAGTGCCAAAGTCTTGGGCAATTGGGGCCGGCCCTGCCGGCCGCGTGCCCCTGCGCCGTCGGGCTGAAGAAATTATGCGGAGGAATGCTTGTGAACGCCAGTCCGAACGATCTTGCCCTGATTGCGGTAATGCGCCGGTATTTTTCGCTGAAGGAGGAGTCGAGCGCCTTGAAGGGGCGGCTTGAGGCCGCCCGCAGGAGCGCCGGCGACGACATAGACCGCTTCTATGATCCGCGCACGAATGCGACGCACGCGGACGACATCCTGGCATGGCATCGGCTCCGGCGGGAAATGGAGGAACTGATGAGCCTTGCCGCGACATGGGGAAGGGGCGGCAACATCGAGGGAAGCCCTCTGGCAGCGGCGGACGTGCCTGCGACTCCGACCGAGTCCGCCCCTCTGGCCGAGGCCGCTGCTTCGATGGAGTGATGGCGCCGACTGCCGGCGGCAAAGCGCGGGATTCGCAGTGCCCGGTAGTCAATTAAGCAAGTTTGGCGTACATCATTGTATTTCGGGGAACAACTCTTCCTTGCGAGCTTTTGACGTATGAGCCGACACGATCCAGACAGCGAGACAAAAAGCGTCGATGCGGATGACCGGTCTCCGGTGTTCGACGGCGGAGCAAGAGAGAAGGGGCCACATGCACCTGAAACCCGATAGCGAGACATCAGCCGGTGCCTGAGTCCATGGCTACATCCAAGGGCAGGAATGCCGATCCAGCCGCCGCGCTTCGCGATTGCCGGGCGGCCTTTATCGGCGTCGGCGTCGCCAGCGCGCTCGTCAATCTTCTCTATCTCACCGGTTCGTTCTTCATGCTCGAAGTCTACGATCGGATCCTGCCGAGCCGCAGCATTCCGTCGTTGATTGCGCTTTCTCTTCTCGCGCTGTTGCTTTATGCCTTTCAGGGAGCCTTCGAGCTCATCCGCGGGCGGATGCTGGTGCGCATCGCCGGCGCCCTCGATGAGAGCCTGAACGGACGCATTTACCGTGCCATCGTGAAGGCCCCGTTGAAGCTCAGAATGCAAGGAGACGGCCTCCAGGCGCTGCGCGACTTCGATCAGGTCCGGTCGTTCTTGTCGGGTGTCGGTCCGGCGGCGCTCTTCGACCTGCCCTGGCTACCTTTCTACATCGCGATTTGTTTTCTCTTTCACCCGGTCATCGGATTGATCGCGATCATCGGCGGGTTGATCCTGACGTTGCTCACCTATCTCACCAACCGCGGCACGCAGGCGCCTGCCAAGAAAGCGTCCGAAGCCGGAGGGCTGCGCAACGTCTTCGCTCAGGCCTCCCAGCGCAATGCCGAAGTAGCGCATGCCATGGGCATGTCCGCGCGGCTCACCGCGCTGTGGGAGCGCCGCAATACGGAGTTCCGCGACGAGAACCGGCGTACGTCCGACATCGGCAACGGCTACGGCGCGTTATCGAAGGTCTTCCGCATGGCGCTGCAATCCGGCGTTTTGGCGGCCGGCGCCGTTCTGGTGATCCGGGGCGAGGCTTCGCCCGGCATCATCATCGCCGGCTCGATCCTGACGGCCCGGGCTCTTGCACCCGTGGAACTTGCGATCGGCAACTGGCGCGGTCTTGTCGCCGCGCGTCAGAGCTGGCAGCGTCTCAAGGAATTGCTCAAAGCCCTGCCGGAAGCCGATGCGCCGCTCCAGCTTCCGGACCCGCACGAACGCCTTACGGTCGAGGGGCTGGCAAGCGGTCCGCCAGCGGCGCAGCGCCTCGTCGTGTCTGATGTGAACTTCACCGTTCGTGCAGGCGGCGCCGTCGGCGTGATCGGCCCGAGTGCCTCGGGAAAATCGTCTTTGGCGCGCGCCATCCTCGGCATCTGGCCCGCCTATCGCGGTTCCGTTCGGCTCGACGGCGCGGCGCTCGATCAGTGGGACAGCGACGCGCTCGGCAAACATGTCGGATACCTGCCGCAGGACGTGGAACTGTTCGCCGGCACGATCGCGCAGAACATCTGCCGCTTTGCCGAAGATGCGACATCGGAGGCGATCGTCGCCGCCGCCAAGGCGGCGCGTGTCAACGATCTGATCCTGCGCCTGCCGAACGGCTATGACACCGAAATCGGCGATGGCGGCATGACGCTGTCGGCCGGCCAGCGTCAACGGGTGGCTCTGGCGCGGGCCCTTTACGGCGACCCCTTCCTCGTCGTTCTCGACGAGCCGAATTCCAATCTCGATGCGGAGGGCGAGCAGGCGCTCAGCGAAGCGATCATGAGCGTGCGCAGCCGCGGCGGCATCGTCATCGTCGTCGCCCATCGGCCCAGTGCCCTTGCAAGCGTCGATCTCGTGCTGATGATGAACGAGGGCCGGATGCAGGCCTTCGGGCCGAAGGAGCAAGTTCTCGGCCAGGTGCTTCGCCCGCAACAGGTGGAGCGACAGAATGCCCTGAAAGTCGTTGCAGAGGGGCAGGAGGCGAAGCAATGAAAGGATGGCTCCAGCAGCATAAGCCGACTGCACGCCGGTCGCTCTCCCGCCATTTGATCGGCGTCTCCGTCCTTGCGCTTGCTCTCGTTGCCGGCGTCGGCGGCTGGGCCGCAACGACGGAGCTGTCGAGCGCCATCGTTGCCGGCGGTGTCGTGATCGTCGACGACAACGTCAAGAAAGTCCAGCATCTGACCGGCGGCATCGTCGGCGAACTCCTGGTCAAGGAGGGCGATCGCGTCGAGGCGGGCCAGGTGCTGATCCGCCTGGACGGTACGACTGTGCGCGCCAATCTGGCGATCATCGAAAGCACGCTGGCGCAGTTCTACGCCCGACGCGCCCGGCTGCAGGCCGAGCGGATCGGCGCCGCATCCTTCGAGATCGAAGAGGATCTTGCCGAGTTCATCCCCGGCACGGCGGCGGCGAAGCTCATAGAGGGCGAACAGCGGCTCTTTGCGAGCCGCCGGTCGGCGCTCTCGGGCATGAAGGGACAGCTCGATTCGAGAAAGGCGCAGCTCGCCGATGAGGTCGAGGGGCTCACGGTACAGTTGAACGCGATCGAGGAGGCGCTCAAGCTGATTGCGGAAGAACTGACCGGGGTCGATTCGCTGTTTGGCCAGGGGCTGGTGCCGATGCAGCGGGTAACGACGCTGAAACGCCAGCGGGCGGAACTGGAGGGTGGACGCGGCAGGCACATCGCCGCCCGGGCTCAGGCCCGCGGCAAGTCGAGCGAGATCGACCTGCAGATCCTGCAGCTGGACGAGGACCGGCGCAGCGAGATATCGAAGGAACTGACGGACGTCGAGGCGAAGATCGCCGAATATGAGGAGCGTCGCACCGCCGCGACCGACCAGCTGCGCCGCCTCGACATTACCGCACCGCTTTCCGGGCGCATTTACCAACTGGCGATCCACACGGTCAACGGCGTCATCAATCCGGGCGAAACGCTGATGCTTGTCGTGCCCGAGGCCGACGACCTGACGGTCGAGGCGAAGGTAGCGACCCATGACATCGACCAGATCCGTGTCGGCCAGTCGGTCGAAATCCGCTTCAGCGCCTTCAACCAGCGCACCACGCCGGAGGTCGAAGCCGAAGTCGTGACCGTGGCTCCTGATCTCGTCACCGACGAGCGCACCGGCGCCAGCTACTACCCGCTGCGCATCCGGCCGAAAGCGGAGAGCCTCGCCAAGCTGAAGGGCCTTTCGCTCTATCCCGGCATGCCGGCCGAGGTGTTCATCAAGATCGCCGACCGGACGGTAATCTCCTATCTGACCAAACCCCTTACCGACCAGATGCGGCATGCCTTCCGGGAAGACTGAGGCTGGCGGGAGGGCGGTATTAGACGTTTCCCGGAACTCCCTAACGCTTTGAACTACGCACTTCCGGAGGAAAAACCGCTGCACACGTTTCTGAAGTGCTCTAGAAGCGCCGGTGCGACTGCCTCAGCGAAAGCGGATAGCGGGTCGGATGATAGGCTGCCGCGCTGATATTCACGGTACGGTTGTGATTGTCATAGGCGATCTGATCGAGCGTCAGGACGGCCGCCGGCCGCTCGAGTTGGAGCAGGGACGCCTCGAGGTCGGATGCTAGCCTCGCGCTCAAGGTCGATTGTCCGCGCGTGGGTACGATGCCGTAGCGGTTCTCGAATTCGCCGTAAAGCGACCTGTTCTCGACCGTCCAGTCGATGTCGAGAATGCCGGGCGCGAGCGAGGCGGAGAACCAATCCCGCTGCACGACCACCGGTAGATCGTCGAGAAGGCGCAGCCTCTCCAAAAAGACCACTTCGGCGCCGGTCGGCAGCGAAAGCGGTCTTGCGACCTCCGTATCGGCCCGGACAATCTCCGCCTTGAGGAGCCGCATGCCGGGCTTGCGATTGTTTGCATGGGCCGTCTGGGTAAAGCTGCGAACGACTTCCAGTTCGTAAAACGGGGCGGGCGCGGTCACGTAGATGCCCTTTCCGGGCCGCGTCTGCAGGTAGCCGAGATTTTCGAGTTCCTTGATCGCCTGGCGCACGGTGATGCGGCTGACGCCGTAGGCGGCCACCAGTTCCCGCTCGGAAGGGAGCTTATCGTTCACTGCCAGCTCGCGCCGCTCGATCATGCCTCTCAGAAGGTTTCGCAGCTGTGCGTAAAGCGCATCCGGATGGTTGCGATCGATCGGGCTTTCGTCCGGTAGGTTTGCTTGTCGTGCCATGCTCTCTTGTTTCAGCCGCCGGTTTCCGGATGTTCGTTTGCATTGCACCTGCCCGACCGAAGACAAGGGCCAAGCCGCTTTCGGATCGCCGGCAGGCGCCGCTGGCTACGCCGTCGATCGGCAGTGGAAACCGGGAAAACGGCTCGGTCTCGAATTGACATAACTGGTTATATCCAGTAGCGATACCACGATCGGAACGGCGGAGTAAAGAATGAAACTGACCTTGATCGGCGGCGGCGGAGTCCGGGCACCCCTTTTTGTCGGTTCGGCGCTCAGGCGCGCGGAGAGAAGCGGCCTGACCGAGATCTGCCTGCAGGACATCAACGAGCGCAAACTCGAGCTTTTCGGCTGTATAAGCCAGGAACTGGCGCGGCGCATGCAGTCCCCGGTCCGGATCACCATGGCGGCGGACGCCGAACGCGCGCTCGACGGCGCGCGCTATGTCGTCACGACGGTTCGCCCCGGCAACGAGGATGGGCGTATCAAGGACGAGCGCATTGCGCTTGCTCATGGGGTGCTTGGTCAGGAAACCACCGGTCCGGGCGGCTTTGCGATGGCGCTTCGCAGCATTCCGGTCATCCTGAAATATGCCGAGATCCTGAAGAAGGTCAGTCCCGATGCGTGGCTGTTCAACTTCACCAATCCGGCGGGACTCGTGACTCAGGCCCTGCAGAACGAAGGCTATCATCGCACCGTCGGCATCTGTGATGGGGCGAACGGTGCGCAGGAGGCGCTGGCGCACTGGCACAAGGTGCAGCAAAACGACGTGCGCTGCGAGGTCTATGGGCTCAATCATCTGTCCTTTACAAGGCGCGCGACGATTGACGGCAAGGAAGTCCTTCAGCCTCTGCTCGATGACGACGGCTTTCTTCGCTCCACCTCGCAGCGCATGTTCGATGCGAGCCTCATCAGAAGCCAGCGCAACTGGATCAACGAATATCTCTACTATTACTATTATGCGGAGAAGGCGGTCGAAGCGCTCAAGGCCGATGCGCGCACGCGCGGCGAGGAGGTCAAGGACCTGAACGCAGCGCTGATCACCCGGCTTAGCGCGATGGATTTGAATGCCGACGCGGAGGCGGCGCTCGCCGCCTATTACGCTTACGAGCGGCGTCGCAACGCCACCTATATGCATTATGCGCTGACGGACGCCCCCAGCATGGAAGAGGCCGACCGGCTGGTCGAAGGCCTTGTCGCCGCGCAGACGGGAGAGGAGGGCGAGGGCTATGCCGGCGTCGCGCTCAATCTGGTCGATGCGCTTGAGACCGGCAAACCCTGCTACACCGGTCTCAACGTGCGCAACGAAGGCGCCATCGAAGGCTTGCGGGACGACGATGTCGTCGAGGTGAGCTGCGCGGTCGATGGGGAAGGTATCCGGCCGCTGAAGATCGGTGCGATGCCGGAAGCGCAGTCGCAGATCGTCCACAATGTGAAGCGCTACGAACGGCTGGCCGTGCGGGCCATCAGGGAACGCAGCCGCGATCTTGCGGTCCAGGCGCTCATGGCTCACCCTCTTGTGCTTTCCTATTCGCGCGCCGTGCCACTGGTCGATGAATATCTGGCGGCACACGCGGAATTCGCAGGGGAATGGTCGTGAACGGCCCCGGCCCCGGTTCGCGCCATGACGTGATGGTGGTCGGAGAATACTACTTCGACCTGATCTTCCGTGGCCTCCCGGAGGTGCCGAAGATCAGCGCCGATCTCTGGGCGGAGGAATTCGAGTGGGTGCCGGGTGCGGCCTATTCGACGGCGCTGGCATTCGCGCGGCTTGGAACGAGTGCCGGCTGGTGGTGCCAGTTCGGCAACGATATCTTCAGTCGCATGATCCTCGAGGAAGCCCGCCGCGAGAATATCGACGATCGCCTCTTCATCCATCTCGACAGGCCGCTGCGCCGCGTGAGTGCAGCCTTTTCTTTCGTGCATGACCGCGGCTTCATCAGCTATGCCGAAGAGCCGGATCCCTTGCCGACGCCGGAGGATCTGGCGCGGATCAGGCCGCGCATACTGCTTCTGCAGGGGTTCTCGCTCGACGCTGAAAGACGGCGGCTGATCGAGGCCGCGCGCGAACTCGGGATCACCGTATGTTCCGACTGCCAGCATGTCGACTATCGTCTCTCGACGCCCGGAATGGAGGAGATGCTGGGACTGATCGACGTCTTTCTGCCGAACGCATCGGAAGCGAAGGCGCTGACGGGCGAGGAGGAAGTGGAGCGTGCGCTATCGTCGATCGCCCGCTTCTGCCCGACCGTCGTGGTTAAGTGCGGAGCGGATGGAGCAATTGCTTTCTCCAAGGGCCGGACGACCCGTGTGCCGGCGCTTGCCGTCGAGGTCTTCGATACCACGGGCGCAGGCGACTGTTTCAACGCCGGCTTCGTTCACGGGCTTCTGACCGAGCCCGACATCGGCGGCGCGATCGAGCTCGGCGTGATCTGCGGCTCGCTGGCGGTGACGGGATATGGCGGCCGCAACCTGCCTTTCAAAGTGGATCTGACGAAATATCGGCGGCGGGAGGCCGCGATATATAGCTTGCGTTCACAAGAGAACAAATGAGGGAACGAACATGAAGCATATGTTGAAAACACTCGCAGGCATGACCGTTTTTGCCGTCGCATCGGCCTTTCCGGCAAAGGCGGACACCGTGTCGATGTTCTGTTCGGCGACCGACTACGAACTGTGCGAGAAGGCCGTCCAGAAATGGACGAAAGACACCGGGCACGAGGTGAAGCTCAACCGGATGCCGCAGAACCTCGACGACGCCATTCCGATCTATCAGCAATTGTTCGCGGCCCAGTCGTCCGACATGGACGTCCTCTATATCGACGTCATCTGGCTCGGCATGTTCAAGGATCATCTCCTCGATCTGACCTCTCTCGTACCCGAGAACGAGGTGACGGCTCATTTCGCCTCTGCCGCGGATGCGGCGCGCCTCGACGGCAAGCTCCTGTCGATGCCCTTCTACATCGATACGGGCCTCATGTTCTATCGCAAGGACCTTCTGGAGAAATACGGCAAGCAGCCGCCGAAGACCTGGGACGAGCTGACGGCGACAGCCAAGGAGATCCAGGACGCGGAGCGCAAGGCCGGCAGCCCGGACATCTGGGGCTATTCCTGGCAGGGCAGGAGCTATGAAGGCCTGACCTGCGATGCTCTGGAGTGGATCGCTTCCGCTGGCGGCGGCACCATTCTTTCCGGCGACGGTGAGGTGACGATCAACAATCCGCAGACGGAGGCGGCGCTCACCCGTGCCCGCGGCTGGATCGGTACGATCTCGCCCGAGGGGGTCTTGAACTATGACGAGGAAAACTCACGCGCCCTCTTCGAGAGCGGTAATGCCGTATTCCACCGCAACTGGCCCTATGTCTGGGGAACGTCGCAGGCCGAGGGTGGCAAGCTCGTTGGTAAGGTCGGAGTGAGCGCGCTTCCCGTCGGCGCGGAAGGGCAGAAGTCGAGCGGCGCGCTCGGCACGGCCTATCTCGGCGTCTCAAAATATTCCAAGAAGCCGGAGCTTGCAGCGGAGCTGCTGCGCTATATGGTCGGCGCGGAAGACCAGAAGATGCGTGCGATCGAAGGCGGCTACAATCCGACCGTCGAGGCGCTCTACGAGGACGCCGATGTGCTGGCGAAGATCCCGTTCCTCGGCATGGCGAAGACCGCCTTCGAGGAATCGGTCGCACGTCCGTCGGCTGCGACAGGCAAGAACTATAACCGTGTTTCCCGCACCTTCTACCGGGCCGTTCACGACATCATCTCCGGCAAGGACGATGTCGCCAAGGAGCTCGCCGACCTCGAGCGCCGCCTCGAGCGAGACGTGAAGGCGAAATGACGAGAGCTGCGCCCTCGGCCGGGCCGGGGGCGCCTCATCGAACCGGCTGCGTTGGACGCGCTGCCGCGAAAGGCCTGGAAGGGAATGGAATGGCTTCGGTCTCCCTGAAGAATGTCAGCAAGACCTTCGGCACCTATGACGTGATCCGCTCCATCGATCTCGAGATCGAGGACGGGGAGTTCGTCGTCTTCGTCGGCCCATCCGGTTGCGGAAAGTCGACGCTTCTGCGACTGATCGCCGGCCTCGTGCCGGTTTCCGGTGGCGACGTGTTTATCGGCGGCGACCAGGTGACGGACGTGCCGGCGTCCAAACGTGGACTTGCCTTCGTCTTCCAGTCATACGCGCTCTACCCGCATATGAATGTGGCGCGAAACATCGGCTTTGCGTTGGAAACGGCGCGGCTCGGCAAGGATGAAATCCGTCGCCGTGTCGCCAGGGTCGCGGACATGCTGAAGATCGGTCACCTGCTCGAGCGTCGGCCGCGCCAGCTTTCCGGCGGTCAGCGGCAACGCGTGGCGATCGGCCGTGCGCTGGTCGGCCAACCGGAAGTCTTCCTGTTCGACGAGCCGCTTTCCAATCTCGACGCGGACCTGCGCATGGAAATGCGCTTCGAGATCGCCAAGCTGCACGCCGACGTAAAGACGACGATGATCTATGTCACCCACGACCAGACGGAAGCGATGACGCTCGCCGATCGGATAGTCATTCTCAACCACGGGCAGATCGAGCAGGTGGGGCGGCCGCGCGAGCTTTACGACCGGCCGGAAAATCGCTTCGTTGCCGGCTTCCTCGGCAGCCCTAGAATGAATTTCGCCCCGCTCGAAGCGACCGCCCCCGCGGCTACGGTTCTGAGGGGAGCCGGCGGCTTCGCCTACGCCGCAGAGTACGTCGCGGCCGAAGGAAGGCCCGCGGAAATCGGCTTGCGGCCGGAGGCTTTGAAGCTTGTCGGTGCCGAAACGAAAGGTGCGATCCGCGGGACCTTCGAGCGCATGGAGGACCTCGGCTATGAATATGTCTGCTATGTGCGGCTCACCGAGACGCTGGTCTGGACGGTTCGTTCAACGGGAAGTCCACCGCAAATAGCCCCCGGGGACCCCGTCGGCCTGAGCTGGCAACCGGAAAGTCTCTACCTCTTCGGAGAGGATGGCCGGCGCATCGATCACCGTGCGAGCGTTTCATTGGCCCTTGGAGCCTCGTCGTGAACGCCGCCCGCCGGGTGGAGCGGCAGCAACGCCGCACCGCATGGATATTCCTGCTCCCGTTGCTGCTGACGCTGATGGCCGTGGCGATATGGCCGCTCGCCCGCAGCATTTTCTTCTCCTTCACCGACGCTTATCTCGACGCCCCTTCGGACTACGGCTTCGTGGGTATCGAGAACTTCGTGGAAGTCGCCGCAGATCCGGTGTTCTGGGGCGCGGTCAGGAACACGCTCGTCTTCACGCTCGTATCCGTCGGGTTGGAGACGCTTCTCGGACTTGCGATCGCCTTGCTCCTGCACCGCGCTTTTCTCGGCCGCGGCATCGTGCGGGCGGCGATCCTCATTCCCTGGGCGATGCCGATGGTCGTCTCGGCCCGGATCTGGGAATGGATGCTCAACGATCAGTTCGGGCTGATCAACAAGCTCCTGGTCGCGTTGGGACTCGTCGAAAAGGGCGTCGCCTGGACAGCCGATCCTTCGCTGATCCTCGGGACGGTGATCTTCATCGATGTCTGGGTGACGACGCCGTTCATGGTGCTCCTCATTCTCGCCGGCCTGCAACTGATCCCCGAGGAAATCTACGAGGCAGCCGACGTTTCCGGCGTGCCGCAGTGGAAACGCTTCTGGTCCATAACCTTGCCGCTCGCGACGCCGGCGATCGGTGTCGCGATACTCTTCCGCACGCTCGACGCGCTCCGCATGTTCGATCTGAGCTACGTGCTTGCGGCCAACAACGAAAACACGATGACGATGTCGATCTATGCGCGCGACCAGCTCATCAGCTTTCAGGACCTCGGCCTTGGAGCCGCTGCTTCCACCTGGGTGTTCATGATCATCGGACTGATCGCTATCGTCATCGTCGGGCTTTTGCGCCTCGATCGGGCGACAGGCTGAGGGGGCTATCGATGACGGTGAGCGCAGTCACCAAGAGGCGCTATTCGAACGCGACTTACCGGACCTTGCGCCGCGTAAAGACGGCCGGACTCTATTCCGGCGTGGCGGCCGTCCTCGTCTACATGCTGTTTCCCTATTACTGGGCGATCGTCTCCTCGACCAAGACGGGGCAGGCGCTTTACCAGTTCACTCTGCTGCCGGCGCTCGATTTCAGCAACTACAGGCAATTGTTCGACAATGCGGTATTCATGGGCGCGCTCGTCAATTCCGGCGTGGTCGCGCTTGTCAGTACGGCGGTCTCCCTCGTCATCGGCATTCTTGCGGCTTACGCGCTCGGCCGCCTGCATTTCCCGCCGGGCCGCATCGTTCTGATCGCTGTTCTCATGATCTCGGTCTTCCCGCAAGTGGTGGTGCTTTCGGGAATGTTCGAGGTGATCGGATGGCTCGGGCTCTACAATCGGCCGTCGGCGCTGATCTTCTCCTATCTCATTCTCACTTTGCCCTTTACGACATGGATCCTGACGAGCTTCATCCGTGACCTGCCGAACGAATTGGAGGAGGCGGCGCTCATCGACGGCTGTTCGCGCCTGCGCATCCTCACCCACGTGCTGCTGCCGCTGATGGGGCCTGCGATTGCCAGCACCGGTCTGCTGTCGTTCATCCTTGCATGGAACGAATTCCTCTTTGCGCTCACCTTCATCCTGACCGACGAGAACCGGACGGTTCCGGTAGCGATCGGCCTTCTGACAGGCAGCAGCCGCTATGAATATCCGTTCGGCCAGATCATGGCCGCGTCCGTCACGGTGACGCTGCCGCTGCTCGTTCTCGTCCTGATCTTCCAGCGCAAGATCGTGGCGGGGTTGACGTCCGGCGCCGTCAAGGGGTGACGACCGCCGCGGCGGGCAACATCATGCGCCAAATTTGACATGATCTATTTTCGTGATTGGACTTCCCGACCGGTTGGAGTCACGCTGATCAGGCCTACGAGGTGGAAATTGGGGGACCAACTATCGTTAGAGTAGGAGGTCGCAATGAAGCACCAAGCAATCGAGCAGTTACAGGGCGTCGCCGAGGTCAAGCAGGACCTGCCGCGACGGACGTTATCGCGCAAGGAGCGCCTTGAGCGTTGGGCGGAGCTCCTGGAACGTGATCCTCACAGACGCCTTTCGACGCTGCACGAGACAGAGTATCAGCCAGCGAGAGTCCGCGCGGCCATGCGCGGCGACGGTTCGCCGATCTCCGTCGCCTTCGAGGATCCGGTCCTCCGGACCGCCGGCATGGAGAACGACAGCTACGGTGAAGCCAGGCGGTTCTTCGAGCTGAGCGACGAGCAATTACATAAGGTCATCTGCTATTGCCATTTCGGCGCGACGGTCAGCGCATCGACGGCCGCCCGCCACATCCGCGCAATGCTTGTAGAGAAACAGCCAGGCCTGTTTGCTCGGTTGCGCCAGATGTTCGTCGGCTAGGCAGGCGACGGCATATCGGAGGGTCGTGATCGAAGGCGGCCGCCGGAGGAGGCGGGCTGCAGTGCGAAGGCTTATCGCGCTCGCACTGTGGTGCTCCCATCGCCTCCGGCTGGCGGATTGCCTTCGATGCGCGGCGTCGTCGTCTTAGGATCGCAACTCGATCTCAAGGCTTTCGTCGCGTACAACGCGCCCTCATGTCGGACTTTTTCGCTTCGTGCTCCAAATTCCACTATGTTAAGTGGATCGACGCGGCGCCGGATGGCGACGCGCCCTGTCGGCCGGATGACGAACGGAAACACTATGGCTCAAAGAGCAGGCAACGCGGATCTCCCGCTGCATGGCGGCCGCGTGCCGCGATGGCTCGGCGACCGTATGACGCGCCTCGGCGCGTTGGTCACCGAAGCGGTCGTTCATCACTACGGACGCGACGAGTTTTTAAGGCGGCTTGCGCATCCGTTCTGGTTCCAGTCCTTCGGTGCCGTCATGGGCATGGACTGGCATTCCTCCGGTATTACCACGAGCGTCATCGGTGCATTGAAACGCGGTCTGACCCCGCTTGCCGGCGAGCTGGGCATCCATGTCTGCGGCGGCCGCGGCCAGCACTCCCGCAAGACGCCGGGCGAACTCATATCGATTGGCGATCGGGTCGGTTTCGATGGCGGCGCATTGGCAGAAGCGAGCCGCCTCGTCGCCAAGGTCGACAGTGCCGCCGTTCAGGACGGCTTCGATCTCTACCTGCACGGTTTCATCGTCACGGACGATGCCAGGTGGGTGGTCGTCCAGCAGGGCATGAACGGCGACCGCCGGCAGGCGAGGCGCTATCACTGGCTCTCGGAGGGCCTGACAAGCTTCCTCGACGCGCCGCATAGCGCGATCGAAGGCAGAGAACAGGGCGAAATCGTCAATCTTGCCGACCGCCGCGCCGCCGCCTCGCGGACTGCGCAGCTCGATCTCCTCCAGTCCCTCGGGCCCGACGAGCTCCTGCGCGAGGTCGCCCGGATCGAGTCTCGTGGGGCTCCTGTGGCCGCGCCGGCACAGCCGATGCTGCCGCATCTCTTCATGCCCGCCCATCACGACGTGCGCGAAAGCGACGTCAATCTCCGGCGCCTTCACGGCAACTTCGCCGCCGCCGCCGACCGTGGTCCGGAGGATTTCAAGGACCTGCTGCTGGTGCCAGGCGTCGGCGCGCGGACGGTCAAGGCGCTGGCGATGGTCGCGGAGGTGGTCCACGGGACGCCGTGCAGGTTCTCGGACCCCGCCCGCTTTTCGCTCGCCCATGGCGGCAAGGACCGCCATCCGTTCCCGGTGCCGTTGAAAGTCTATGACGAGACGATCAGGATCATGAAATCAGCGGTCAGCAAGGGCCGCCTCGGGCGCGAGGAAGAGCTTGCGGCGCTGAAGCGGCTCGACGAGCAGTCGCGCCGGCTGGAGCGCTACGTCACGGGCCCCGACCTCAAGGAGATCGTCGCGGGCGAATTCAGGGACTCCGCGCGTTTCGGCGGGCGCAGCATATTCGGCTCGGAACCGCACGACGACGAGGCAACCGCGGCGGAGCCAAGCAACCGCACGCGGCGCTGAGGCGGAACAATAAGCAGCGCGATCGATTTACACAGCTAGGGCGCGATGAGGGCACACCGCGTTCCCTGCCGCTGAAGATGGCGCTTCGAGGCGCCGCCGGCATGCCAGTTCATGGAGTTTCCGATGACCGCTGCGATGACTACGATCGACCACGACACAATCCGCAATTGGATAGAAGCCCGCAAAGGACAGCCGGCGCGCGTGAAGGGCGCGACCGAAGACGGTGGTGGTCTCCTTCGCGTTGATTTCGGCAA
>Ga0209281_1001137_pt1 | contig 18877 bp, 23 predicted proteins | sample MedtruBG_FD_187514 | JGI IMG/M metagenome (GOLD analysis project Ga0209281, IMG submission 187514) | Root nodule microbial communities of legume samples collected from California, USA - Medicago truncatula BG (SPAdes) (version 2) | ecosystem: Host-associated > Plants > Roots > Nodule | place... | reverse complement strand
TATGCCGGGCAAAAAAAAGCCCGCTGGGGAGACGGGCTGGAGACTTGCTTTCTAACGGATGGCTTCACACTACGTTGGCCAACGTGAAAAGTTTGTGAAAAAAAACCGACATTAATGTCAATGCCCGCCCCCTCATTCTTGCGCCCATAAAAAACCCCGTTCAGTGACGGGGTACTGGATGAAATCACTTTCTGGTCCTTGCCGTGACCTTGGGCAGGAATTTCGATTTCGGCCCTTTCGGGGCTGTAGATTTGATTTTGCCGATGCTGACCGGATCCTCGCCAAACCCCGACTGATACTCCGACTGACCGCAGCGCACACAGTTGTTGAATGAAAACTCAGCGCCATCATCTTCGATAAATGGACCTGCCATAGCCTCTCCCCTGCGGAACCGGGCCGATACCGGCAAAACTGTTTTGCCTGGAAAATATCGACCTCCGAGGATTTTGAGACTAGCCGGTCATTCCGGGACTAGCCGCACACAAAGCTTGGTCTCCGACGAGCGGAGGATCCGCCCCGAGTAGCACAATTGGAGCCCTATCGCCCAAGACCGATGGCCTTGGAGACGATGTCCTCTACGCAGGCCGAGACTGACATTTGGCTTGCATCGAAAACCAATGCGGGAGACTCAGGCACCTCGTAAGGTGCGCTGACCCCCGTAAACTCCGGGATCAGACCAGCGCGGGCCTTGCGATAAAGTCCCTTCGGATCCAGCCGCTCACATACATCGAGTGGCGTGTTCAGATAGACCTCGAGAAAACGCTCGTCGCCAATGATGGATCGGGCTTTTTCACGGCTCAGTCTGGTCGGAGAAATACATGCCACCATCACGGAGATACCCGCGTCATTCATCAAACGCGCTACTTCAGCGATACGGCGAATATTTTCGGAGCGATCCTCAGCACTGAAACCCAAGTCGCTGCAAAGTCCGTGACGAACATTATCGCCATCCAGCACGAAGGCAGGCTTGCCACTTTCGATCAGCATTTTTTCAATCGCGAACGCCAGCGTCGATTTGCCTGAACCGCTCAATCCGGTAAACCAAATGGTAAAAGGCTTCTGCGCCACGACACGCTCTCGATCACTGGGAGCAACTTGCGTAGGGTGCAAAACGACATTCTCAGGCACGCTGTTTTTTTCGCTTGTCATACGCATCCTCATCTCGCGTAGAGTCTGAGTTCAAAAACGTTAGTCTTGAGCGGCAACTCGCCGCTCAAAAGCCGTAGATCGGGCCAGATATAATGATCGACCGCTATTCGATAAACCGGCTGATAGTCGAACCGATCCAGCGAATACCCAATGAGCCCTCGAGAAAAGGCAGCCTGGCTGCGTCTACTGTAAGACGCCATTCGTCATTCAGATAAAATTCCAGGCCTGCCTCACTCGCTACCACGCGAACGTCACCTCTATGAGGAAGTCCCGTAACCTGCACATCGGGCTCGGGATTCCAGTGCGCGCCATCATTTGTCCAAAGTACCAGTCCGGCCTCGACATCATTGATAGGCTGTATCAGCAGTGCGTTCATATCCGTGTCACCGCCACTGCCCTGATAAGTCACCACCGCAACGTGAGAATCGGTAGATGGCGTGTCCAACGAATAACTGAACGCTAGGCTGCGTTGTGCTTGCGAAACGTCTTCGGTCTTCTTGATCAGACACAGGTTACCGAGGATAGCCTCTTTGCCGCCGTCTTCGAGTGTCTTAGGCACGCCGTAGACGAGTTCCACGCCAGCCCACTCCTGCTGAATGTTTTTCGAACGCTGGCAAGCAGCCAGACGCTCTTCAGACTTACGGTTGAACAGACTTCGCTCGAACAACTCCGATACAAACGGAAAAGTATGGCCGTGGTGTGCATAGTCTTTTACGTTCAACAAGCGAACTTCGTTGACGGCGCCGTAAGGACCAAGGCAGATGTAGTCCAGTGCTCTATAGGTGCCCCGTTCCAGAACCCACAAACCGCTCATGGAACTGCGGCGCAAATCACGTCCGGTCATCTGGCTTTCTCCCACCAGCATAATGTCGGACGAAACCGCCAGGCCTCGCGTATAGATTGGACTCCCCGACTCCCAGAGAACTTCGTTGCTTTCCAGATCGATCAGCGCACCGATATTGCTGTGGCAGGCAATTTTCTGCCCTTCGTCCGATACCCACACATTGTGCAGGCCCGTACGTCGCTCAATGGGCTTGACACTGACCATCTCCAATGCCGGATAAGTCAGTACTGCCATTAACGAACCGTTATGGTGGCCGTGAGCGATGACATAAAGATGACCATCTTTTTCGAATACGGAATTGAGATGATCGCCGGTGATTTCTTCCAGTGAAAGACGATCCCAGCGAACGTTGCTCAGCCGCTTTTCCTGAAAATGCCCGGGCTTTTCCAGGTCGAACACAGTGATCGCGTTACGTCCGGTGTTGGTACACACCACGCGACCGTCAGATGCGCAGAGCAACTGGTGTGGTTCCGAGAGAAAGGTTTCGGAATGGAAATTGCCGTGCGAAAGAAATCCCACTTCTGAGGTAGCGTAGGTCTGAATGTCCTTCAGCTTTACGTTATCCAGCCCAGAGTGGCTGAGCACAAAATCCTTGCCGCCCGGAAACCATGAAATGCCGTAATATTCAGTGCGATCGTTCTCGAGCGGAATAACTTTTCTGGAATGCACCTCGACGAGGAGCAAATATCCTGTGGTCGCAACGACTGCAAATAGCGGTTCCACTACTCTCTACCTCAGAAATGTAAATCTCGACCCTTTTTGATGCAGCGAGTGACGCAGAGCCATGAATTCGGCCATTCTAACTGGTCAGTACAATAGTTCAATGCCAACAAAACCGGATTTCGGCCCCCGCGCGCAGCTGATCGATGCGCAGCAAATGATGCCCGAGCAATTTTCGAACACGCAGAAAGCAAAAAACCCGACTTCTTTCGAAGTCGGGTTTTTTGATATTCAATTTGGCGGTGAAGGAGAGATTCGAAACTACCCGTTTTCGATTTTTCGAACCTACCCCCCGGTTTATAAGGGCTGCAGCCCGGTCGCCTGTCCAGAATCTGTCCCAGATCTGTCCCATGGCTGTCCCAGAGAGAAAATGCGTCAGGGCGCAGAAACGGTTCGCAGCGGGCGTTTTTGCGATTCATGTTGAGCCATGGGAAAAAGGTAATATTGGTAATGTGGGCACTGGGAACCGCTGGAAGCCTTTAAAACAGCGGCTTTGGCAGGTTTCAGTAAAGGTAATAATCAGGTAAGAAATAGGTTAGAAAATTACCTTTCAGCTTGGTAATCGTCCATGAGCGTCAAACCCAGTAAAATCGGGCACTTCGGAAAATATTACCTTCAGTCTTACCTAAAATTACCCTCTGAGGTAATGACTGCAAGCCAAGCGCCATAAGGGTTGCAGGCCGCTTCTATACGTCCCTTACCAAAATTACCTTTTTCCCAGCCCTCATCTGAAAATAGGCATGTTGAGTACGTAAAAAAAACGACGCTGACCGCTCAGCTAATTTTTTAGATGCCGGATCAGAACCGCTTAACTGGTCGACTCGAGTGCAGTCGTGTGAAAGCCTTTCCACCACCAGGGAAGGGCCGCAGCGCTCGGGTTCCGGGGCATCTGGAGTTCGATTGCTCGGGCTCGGGAGAACTGTCCGTACGCCCCGAACCGGAACAATCACAAAATCAGAAACTCTCTCAAATCCAGATTTTCTTTATCTGGCTCAGCCGTAACCGGGCGCTACAGCGGCTGCCAGCTCAAGGCCATCCATGGACCCGCTTTGCAAGCTGGCTGCATTTTCCTTCCAAGATTTGCAAACTGTGAAATGTGAAAGCATGCCTCCCCGCCCGCGGCTTGCTTGGGCTTGAGGATCGTTTGCACGGTTTTCGGCTTTGCACAAAAAGTGCACGTAAGGCCCGTTGGCGGGAGGGGGATAAGTGCTTTTTCATCAGTTTTTTCTTCGCTCTCATAATTTAGATATCGCCAGGCCTGATCAACGACGATCAGCACTTCATCGGCCCGCGACACCCTGACGAAGCTCCGCAGATATACTGTTCATACATACAGTTATCAATAGGAGACACTGATGAATGAAGAACGTCGTGAAAGGGTCGACCAAGCCACCGCTGTCGCGCTGTGGCACGCATTGCTGCGTGATGAAACCGCTTTACTAGCGCACCCGGGATCTCATCACAAAGTCCTGCTGACTAGGGCTTACGCTTTACATCGCGATCAGGTGATCGACCGTGACGATCTCAGCGATCTCCTAGAGCAAGCCGATGGTGCTCTGGCCTATGCGGTCGAAGCGCTTTTTGATCGTGAACTTGGCGCATAGGCGGGCCGGTAAGTGCATATGTTGATTACCCCGATGAGGTGCCGGGGCGTTGCGCTAACGCCTCAAGAAAGGCGACGCTATCCGGCCGTATGTGGCAATGTGATGGTGAACTCGGAAAACAATGCCGAACTGGGACGGAGTGCCAACGTAGCCCGGGTGGTTGTGGGCATGCCACTTGATAAAGAGCCTTTGCCCCGCCTACTGGACGCGACACTCGCTGGGATGGCTGTAACCGGTTTTGTATTGAGCGGCATTGAGTACGTCGATGGGTGCGCTTACGCACAGTCATGGTGGTGCCGCTTGGGATAGATTAAGGTTCAATACCAAGATTGTTGCCGCTTGTCGGGCGGACGGCCGGGAAAAATAGCTATGTAGAGCATCAGACGGGCGACTAATTTTATGGAATTAAATTATGATCATTGAAGATTTCATTAAATGTTGTGACGAAGCTTCGATATTAGAAAAAGGACTTACTCCCGACCTATCGCCCGGCGACTACGACCAAGCATATCTCTTAATAAGGAGAGAATTGGGCAACGATATCGACCTGCTAGTTTCCAGCCTACTATTGCTAAGGAAGAGACTCGCAATATGGAGTATAAAGACAAGATCCGAAGCTACGTTCTACTTGAGAGTATTCAACTGCTTATTTGAGTCAGCGAGAATCTCGACGGAATCCGAGATACTTACAAGTGAACCAGACTGGAAACAAGCAATCTCGATAGTGTTGCACTACAGATACGTGTTTAGTGCGTTCAGCCTGAACACCAAAGAAGAGTTTGATACTAAAACGCACGAATTCGCTCTCGCATACACAAAGCTAGAAAGTTTCGGAATCTTATTCCATGAAGTAAAACATGAGATACACATTCAAGATAAAAGCTATGCACTAATAAACCATGAGATACACAAATACTGTAGAAGCATTGGCGGCAAAAACTTACTCAAAACATTATTTGAGTTGTTATCCCCAGAATATAGAGCTTCCGCCGGCAGATTCCTTTCTTTGAGAAAAGTGAAAATAAATCATGAATTGAGAACTGCAGATATTCCTTATGGATATTTGTTAGCAATCGGCGCACGACACATTGGCGACAAGGGCACAAAAAACAATGCAAACGAATTTGTTAGCCTCATACTCTTCTGTAGAGACCTGACAACCATTTTTGAGATACAACCCTACTCACAATGGGAGACGATGTTTCTACCTACAGATAAATTTATTATTTTTTTACAGGAAACGGTCTGGCACGACAACCTGATAAGTTTCTCACAACTCAAAGCACAACATGCCAAGGTGCTTTTGACACGTCTTTCGAGAATATTTATTGCAAACGAATTGCAATCAGACTATTTAAAACTTCGGGATATTAATCGAGTAGCAACCGCGCTCATCGACTTATCCAAGGAAAAGGTATCAATTGGTGTTAGTCCTGCGACCATTGCCGCACAGGCAAAAATCCAAATACACCTCGTCAAAAAGATAATGGACAACGTCCTCGCTTACCGCCCAAACAATGTGAATACAACGTTAACCTTCCCTCCGGTTAGCAACGACATCGATTATTACTTTAAGCCCGCCATATTATTAAAAGACAAATACTTCCTATACCCAAAAAGCATTTGTGCACTTGGCGCGCTAAACTCAGTCCTTAGGGCAATATCCTTTCCAGATAACAAACATAATCAGGCGAACGAATCTACACTAGGATACGAACTTGAAGATCTCTTGAGAGAGCAATTTGAAGAGAAAGGCTTTGAAATTTCCTTTGGGGACAGAAGAAATATAAGCGGAGCAGACGATTTTGAGTGTGACCTATTGGTTGAAACATCAAAAACAATACTTATTTTCGAGATCAAAAAGAAAGGCCTAACACGAAAAGCCATGTCTGGCGAGGAGCTTTCGCTGCTGCAGGATTTGGCAGACAGCTTAATGTTTTCTCATATGCAAGCCATGAGAATCGAACGACAACTCAAGGACAATCATTCCATAGAATTGGTTCATAAAGGTAAAAGCAAAACGGTGAGCTTAAACGGGCGTAAAACCAAACGAATATCAGTAAGCCTTAATGATTTCGGCGCACTCCAAGACAAAGTCGGACTTCAAATTATTCTTCGACACGCAACCGATACAACGCTCAATCATCCAACAAAGAAAGATAATGTAAAGCTTGAAGACTGGCGTAAATTCACGGCAGAGATTCGTAGACTTGCAGAACTTAACAATGAGTATGACCCGCATTCTGGCATACCTTTCTACGACTCTTTCTTCATGAGCGTACCTCAAATACTCACCATCCTTTCTGATTCACAAAATTGTGATGAGTTTGAGTCCCGCATATCATTAATGAGCGCAATGACTCACGGAACGAGAGATTTTTACAGGGAATATTACTTAGGCAAATCTATGAAAGATCGCGCCGCGAAGCAACTAGCATTAGCACCCACGACGTAATTCTTACTAAACCCGAAATAAGTCAGGCGCCTATAGAGTGATCAGCTTTAATTTCAATGCTTGCTCCATCGATTGCGCAGCCTTAGCCGTAAATGCCGCTGCATCGGTTGGACTCGGCGTTGGTCCGGGGATATGAGTGTGGGAGGCCAGTTGCGTGTTCATCTGCTGCAGCAAATCAAGCATGTCGCATACCACCTTGAATAAATTGATGGTTTCAGACCCAATCCAGTTTTTCGGCGCCTGCATTTGCTGACTCACACCGGCCACGCTCTTTCGCAAGCCTTCAATTCGTTCCTGCATATCACCGCCCACCGTGGCGTTGTGCTTCTGCCCCACAACCAGATTTAGATCCCGGCCAGTCGCCTGGTGTAGATCATCAACCACCGCCAGGCTCGCAGATCCGCCCGACATCAGCTTGAGCGCGCCCAGCGCCTCGATCTTTTTCACACCACCAACCGTCTCGGTCGAGTGGTCATCGATCGTCTGCGTGTGGCTCTGGAACTGCTCGCGGTTGTCCAGCGCTTCAACTTCGCGCTCGATCGCCTGATCTCGGATCTTGCCATCGGTCTGGCGCAACCAATTGCCGTCGGCGTCGACGCGCTGCTGGGCGGCTTCGCTGTGCTGCCACACCTGATCACCTTTCGGCACCCTCGGCATGCTCAGACCGTGCGGCAAGATCGATTGGATGTAGGGCTTGTTCGGCAGGCCGTAGGCAAAGCACACCACTACCCGCGTGCCTTCCTCTGGAAAGGCATAAATGCCCATCTCTTCCCCACCGGTGGGCAGCGGTAAAGGAACGCCAGTGAGCGGCGGCATGGCCGGATCTGGCTCGTCATCCGGGCCGAGTACGACAATGTCCACGGCGTAGCGCGGACGGAAGTCGTCGCACAGTCCGGCGTCCGCCGGCGCGTCGGCCACGGCGGTAACGCGGGCAAAACGCGGTAGGTGGTAACCACCGGTGAGTTCGGGAAATTGTCGCTCTACAGCACGGCGGATTGCGTCTTCCATCGGATGGCCATCTGGTCATTGGAGAGCGTCACCGTGGTGATGCGCCCGCCGTTGTTGATCGTTGCACATGGTCGCAACCCGGGAAGGGCCGCGACCATCGCGCTTTGGTTGCCCTGATAGCTGTCAAACAGTTCCGTGGGAATTTGCAGCGGCGCACGGGCGCCGAAAAAACTGTCTGCCCAACTGCCGGCGAACACTTCACCGTTGCCCAGCTGGTGCCAGGTGAAGTCGGGAATGCTGAACACTCGGGCCAAACTGTCCATCGCCTGGTATCCGGCGGCGAGGCTGTAGAAATACGGCGCCTTCACGCTGGCATAAGGCCGATCGGGGACACGAAAGCGCAGCCCGGTCTGTTCGCTGATCTCGGCCAGCACGGCGCGCAGATCGACATGACGTAGGTTCAACGGCAACGGGTTGGCCAGCACGGCGGCCAGCTCACGGCAGAACAACACCTGTTCGACCGCGTTGGCGGCCGTGCAACGCTCGACGTAGCCGATAAAGTGCCGTTGCAGCGTGCCCTCGTTGTAGCCGATATCCAGCGTCACCAGCCCTTTCAGCGGCACAGCGGATTGAACTGTGAAGTTCGCCCGGCCGGGGCTGGTAGCGTCCAGCCTGACGTTTTCATTGATGAGAGCGATCGGAGCGCCGTTGATGGAAAGTATCTTGTGCAGTTTCACGTCTGCTCACTCCCGCCCAGCCACTTATCCACACGTCCCAGCACTTTTTCAAAGCCGCTCAGCGTGGGGTTGTCGTTGGTTGCGTCACCGGCGCCGCCTTCGCCGACCGCACTGCCCGGGGCGCCTTGAGCGTCGACCTTGTTGCCGGCGCGCCGGCCTTCAACTTTTTCCGGGTTCGATTCGCGTTCGCTCAGTGTGAACTGCACAAGCCAGGCTTTCAGGGTGTCCGCTTCCCGCGCACTGACGCCATCAGAAAACTCCACCTGACGCACGCCGAAGGTTTCGGCCGTGTCGTTCACGATCCGATACAGATGCAACTGACCGCCGCCGGCGGTGGCTTCAGCCATGCGCAACAGATCCGTCAGCTGGGTTTTATCCACAAAGGGAATCATCAGCGAGACAGCCAGCGTCTTCGGTTTGAAGCCCTTGTGCGCCTTGTCGGTGTTGCTGGTCTGGCCGGACAGGTCGCCGCTTTCGATTCGCAGGTTGGCCGTGACTTTGAGATTCTTGCCTTGGACTTTTTGCCCGTCGAGTAGCAGCGTCATAGGCCCACCAGTTCCCGCACAAAGCTCAATCCTTCTTTGCTGCCGACCAACAGAACTCCGGCGCACTGAATCCATTCGTGGCCCGGGGCATCGCCGGCCAACAGTTCGCGGCGTAATTCGCCGGCAGTGCCTGGGCCGATCATTCGCGCGCGCATGCTGACGTCAGGGTTGCCCCCGGCCAGCAGGTCTTTCAGGTCAGCCAATTGCTTATCTCGCCCCTGCTGCTGGGCGCTCTTGCGAGCTGCCAGCGCTGCCAGATCGGCCAACGGCGAGCTGTCAGCGGCGTAGCCTTCCAGCACGGCTATCTGCCCCGCCATCGCCTGTTTGGCAGCTTTGACCACCGTGCAACGCTCCAGCGGCAAATCCTGCCAGCGCGGTAGAGTTCCGGCGCCGGGAATCTCCCACTTTTCGCTCTCCAGTTTCACCAGGTGTTGCGCCCGGCGCTCGGTGCGCACCAGGTCAGGGATCGGCAGCAGTGCATTGAAGCGCGCCAAGCTGCTGGCCAACTGTTCCAGGCGCGTGCCCAGGAACAGGATCGACAAAGCGTATTGCGGCCCAGTCGGACGCCCACTGTCGCTGGCGTCTTCCAATTTCTTGGCGAGGTGTTCCAACGCGTTGGGCGCGGACAGAAAGCGCTGATAGCCCGCGCCCTGGCCAACGCCGCTTTGAAATGGCGTCACGACCAGGCACGCCGGAACCTGCCCCATCTGCTCGGCCAGCGCTGCGCGTCCGGCCGCGATCGCGCCTTTTGCTGCATTACCGACCGGCCCCGGGTTGGTGTTGGCCAGTCCACTCAGTCCAGCCAGGCGCTGGGCGGTGCTGGCCAGTTCGCCGCCTGCCAGATCCTTGGCCGCTGACAGCCCGGCCATCCACTGCGTGGCCTGCTCCGGCCAGCGCATTCTCACCGGTGCCCAGGTCATGCCGGCGGCGTCCAGGTGATGGCTTTCATTGCCTTCAGATTTTTGTCTTTCTGAGCCTTCGCCACAGCTTGGCGCAGTGTTTCCGCGTGCTGCTGTGCAGCCTGCCGGAAGCGCACCAGGTCAAGGCTGACTTTTTGCAGTTGTTCGATAGTGTGCGGTCGGAAGGCCAACATCTGATCGACGTCATAGCATGGGTAGACGTCGTCCAGGCCCAGCAGCACCTGGCCGTTTAAATTCACTTGGTCGTCGATCGCGCTGCTGTACCGATATGGTTCGCCCAGGGCGCTGGAAGTGAAACCGCCCGCAACGTAGTCCGCGCAGCGAGTGGTAATCGTCTGCAGCTTCTGCTCACGAAGAGCCGCCAGCACGGCGTCGATGTCATCTACCCACTTGCCATTCTTCCAGATCTGATTCGGCCCGGGCTTCTCCATGGTAAAGCCCGCAGGCACTGCTTCGAAGCCTTCCAATGTTCGTGGCTCACCGGTGTCTGTGCTGTACACCACGACGCCGCCGAAGTAATCCACCAACTGCCAGGCCTTGCCGTTCCACCAAGCGGCTTTGTGTTCCGGTACCGCAGGCGGTTCTGCTTCGACGCAGCCGCCAGGGATCAGGTAAACACCCGCCTCCAGAGGCGATTCGTCAGCCAATACCGTACCGACGAAAATGCCGCGGTGATCGGTTTGATACACGAGTTTTTCAGTCATGCTCGATCTCAATACTTGATGCAGTAATTAAGGGCCATGTTTCGAGGCCGGGTTTCGGTGCCGCCCGAAGCAGTTACGACAATTGCGTGCGTGTGCGCGCCGCCGCCTCCAACACCCACGTTGTGCGCATGCTGACCAGCGGCACCGACGCCGATGTTGTGTGCGTGGTTGCCCTGGTAGTCAGTGCGCATGGGCCGGCCATCGGCGTTTTTACCGCCACCGATTTCAAGCTCCGTCCATACGCTGCCGCCGGCCGGATAGCCGACGTTCACACCGGCGCCGTTATCGACTACGCGAAAACCGTGGTCATGGTTGCCTTGCGCATCAGTCCAGGCACTGTGGATGTGGTTGCCTTGCGCATCTGTCCATGCCGCGTGCAGGTGGTCTCCAACTGACGCCGCTGAGGCCGAGTGCGCGTGAGAGTGGATCATCATGTCCTGGTACACTCCGAACGCTCGGCCAGGATCCAGCCCGCGCCCGTCGTCCCAGCCACGAGGAAACAGGCCACGCATGTCAGGCAAATTGAACGTGGTCGAACCATCGCCGGCGCCGTAGTGCGTCCCAAGCCAGGCAAAGAGCTGTGCGTATGTCGTGCGGGAAACCGCCGCACCGTTGCATTTCAGCCATCCCGCCGGGGCAGCGGTCATTGCAAACGCTGCCACCATGCCGGTCATCGAATCCCCGACTTGTTTTTGCAGCTTATTCAGGGCGGCGGTCGACGCCACGATCTCGCTGCTGTTGGTTGCCGGATCGTCGCTGATTGCATTGGGCAAATTGCCCAGTCCGACGTCTGCTTTGGTCGTGGCCCGGGCACGCAGCAGCGGATAGTCGCCGGTACGGGATGCCAGATATTTGATCAAAGCACCGCCGACTGGCTCGGCGTCCCGCAAATCCACGACAGTGCTGGGTGAAATGAAATCAGCGATTGGCACGCAGTAATGGCGCACGCCGGCGGCATCGGTGTAATCGGCCTGTTCACCGAATACCACTTTCCACACAGCCACCCGATCGTTCAATTGACGCTCAAGACAAACGTCCAACCAGACTTTACCTACTGGAATGGCGCCGGGGACCGCTTCTGACTTCGCGATTGCCACGCGGATGCCTTCGACGTAGGCCGTGCCACCATTGATCTGGTAGCCGGCGTCTGTCTTTTCGAACATCAACGAGTTACTGAAAAAGAACGCGCGCCCGTAGAGGTTGCGATTGCTCAGACGCTCGCGCTCATCGATGCCGGCAAGGCGCACCGTGAAGTCATGCTGCCAGGTGCTGGCATCGATCATTACACCAGTCAGTTCCATGGCGCCGTCGAAGGCCACCAGAAAATTGCGGGTGACGTTGTTGCCGATCTGTTCCGGCGGGATGTTTCTGCGCTTCTGCTGCAGAGGCACCGACGACGCGGCAAACAAGATGCCGTCGGCGTCCTCGAGGCCGACCCAGTTAAAGTCCCAGTCGCCAACGTCAGACCCCAACTGTGCGCTGTACACCACCTGGTTCGGATTCACAAAACCCGCGTTCTTTTCCGGGATGGTGTAGACGTGAACGATCTGCGCAGCCGGTGGCTTGCCGGCAGCGCGATCGAGCGGCGCGGTTGGATCAAGCCCGGGCACATTCGCAAAGATGAATCGGCTGACGATCAGCGGCTTTTGCTGGCTTTGTTTAAGGGCGATTTGGCTTTCGCCGGCCAAGGTAATACTGGCGCTCACGGTGCGCTCCTACAGGCTGGCAACCAGCGTTTGCTGGTCGTCGTTGAAGTCGATCAGGGCAATTTGCAGCCCCACGGGGGTGATGGTGACGAAGTCGTAGCGCCGGCACGTTCGGCCGTACTGCTGGATCAGCACGCGCAGAAGTTCGGGATTGAGCGACAACTGAGCGTTGCTGAACTTCAGCAGCACCACGTCCCAATCGCGGTCGGGCTGGCGTTCCTCGATCTCGACGTAACCCACGCCCAGTCGCTCGAAAATGCGTTTCAAACCGGCGGTGCTGCCGGCGTCGATCGAGTTGATGAATGCGTATTTCACGCGCAGTCGAAACAGTGACTCGGGTTCGCCCTTGAAGCGCGTCACGTCCCGCTGCCAGGCCCACAGTTCAAGGATGCTCATGTGGCAGGTGTCGGGATCGATCTGCGAGTAAGGCCAGCGCAGCCATCCGGTGACGGTTTCCCACCACGCCTGTGCAGCCGCGACCAGTTTCGAAAGCTCGGTACCGCCAAGCCAGAACGGCAGTTTCAGTTTGTTCATTGCACGTTCACCTTCAGCGACGTCAGGCGCGGGATGTCCAAACCGCTGGTGATGTCGACGCCGGGGGTAAACCGCAGTGAGGCGATATCGGCAAACCGCTGGTGCAATTCCTCCGCCAGTCGACTAAAGCTGAAACGCGACTGGGGGTAGGTCAGCGTCGGCTGATAGTCGCGGGGCGTGCTTTCCCGAAACGCGGCGCGGATGAATAGCTCGATTTCACCTTTCAGCGCCTCGATCTGCTCGGTGCTCAGGTTCGGTTGCGGCCAAAGCGTCATCGCAACACTCACAGGCACTTCAGGCATCACCATGGCCAGCAGATCATCGCCGTGGCCATGGTTGCCCTGGTCGCGGATGTGCGAATTGATTTGCTCCAGGTAAGCCGCCGCCGGCACACCTGCATCAAACAACACGAAGGCGTTCGCACTGCCCGGCCCACGTGGAGCGCCGTGTTCGAAGTAAACGCCGTCCGGACGAACACCCGGGAAAGCCGAGATCATGGCGCGATATACCGCATCGGTGTGCCACTGGTTCACCGCCGAGAACTGGTTGCGCACGCGCAAACGCAGCTGGTCGTTCGGCTCCGGATCCGCACCGGGTGATTCCAGCCAACCGTCCTTGTTCACTACCTGAACAATGCCGGGGATGGGCACCGGCAAAATGGCGTAGTACCCCGGGGCGAGGTTGAAACCACTGCCCGATTCGATCGCCTCCACCGGGACTTCCAGCTGCAGCTGGCCCGCGACGAACGTCGCCGGCGCCGTGGTAATCAATTGGTACACGTTGCCGTTGATGGCGGCGGACTGCACCACTATGCCCTTTTCCAGTTCCATTACGCCGTCCGGTAAAGCGCGGGTGAAGAGCAATTTCCCTTGCGCTTTGGTGGCGCCTTTACGCTCGACGTTGACCGCCCAAGCAAGCATGTCCAGCCACGCGTCCACCGCCGTTTTCACAAAGAAATTCGGCAGCACCGTCAGGCACAGAAAGTCCAACAGCCACAACACCGGTTTGGTCACCAGCGCGGTCATCCCCCGCCAGAACGGCGAATAACTGCTGGTGTTGGCCACCTTCGCTCCCTGGGCTTCAACCTCCTTTTCCCACGCCGCCTTCAAACCGGCCTCGGTGGTCGGGATGCCGGCGTCGGCGATCACCTTTTTAAAATCGACCTGGCTCACAGACTTACCTCAATCGAACCGAATTTCAGGGTTTTCGCAGTGACCAGGTACACGCCTGGTTCCTGCTGGGTGATGCGTGCCGTGCCAGGCACCAGGCGTTGGTCGTCCTCCACCAACAGTTCCAGTTGCTGGATGCAGTCGCGCTGCCGCAGCCGATCGCGCTCGGCCACCAGTGTCACCAGCAACCCGCTGTCGCGGATCATGTGAGCGATGTCCTGGGCGATGCAGGCGCGGTCATCGACCAGCAGCGGCTGGTGTGACGGATCCAGTGCCAGGTCGTTGTTGACGATCAACAGGTCTACGTACTCGCTCATCCGCCGACCGCCATTGCGACCATGTTTTCCATCTCCAGCGGCGTCATGGTTTTGCCCGTGTGAATGTTCACGTTCTCCACATGCGTGCCCTTGTTCTGGCTGCTGTTGTTGTTCTGGATGCTGGTCAGCAGGCCGCCAGGCGGCACCGCTGAAGGGCGCGCCGGCGAAAGGCTGGGGATTGCCGCATTGATGGTTTGCTGGGCTTTCTGTGCGGCGTTGGCGGTGTCAGCGGCATTGGTCGCGGCATCGACGCCGGGCACTTCAGGCATGCCGCCGAAACGCGCTTCGATGTTCACGCCCGGGATGCTGTTCAGCAGCTCGATCACGCCGTTTACGGCCTTGGTAAAAATGCCGACGATGCTGTCCCATGCGGCCTTGGCCATGCCTGACCAACCGCCCATGGAGTTGAACCAGTCGGATAGCTTCTGCAGCTTGTCAGCGACGAACTGGAACGCAGCCGTATTCATCAGGGCGGACGTCCATTCGTCCCAGTAGTAGACCGCTGCAACAATCACGGCCACCAAGGCGAGAACCCCGACCACGATCCACACCATCGGGTTGGCCAGCAGCGCCGCGTTGACCAGCCAGATAGCGCCCTGCCACAGCAGCATGGCGCCGCGCACCAGGGCAAGGCCGGCGCTGAGCGTGTAGATCACGGCCATGTAAGCCAGGATCGCCAGTTTCTGCAGGACGAAGCCGGCGACCGTGCGCAGGTTGAGCAGCTGAACAACCTTCCACACCGATAACAGGCCCAGCCAGGTCATTCGCGCAACGCCGACCACGACGGTCAACAACGACATGGCGCCGACGATGGCCATGATGGTCAGTGCGGTGATGCCGATCACCCGGGTGATGTTGGGAAACAGCTGCGACCAGCGCACCAGGGTTTTGCCGATGTCGACCATCTTGCTCATGAACGGCGTCAGTACCGGTATCAGCACCTGGCCAAACACTACCCGCATGACTTCGACCAGGGATGCCCATTGTTGCCACGGATCGACCATGGCCCGGGCCATCTGCTCGGCGTTCTCCAGTCCGCGCACCTTGCCCAGCTGCTCGATGCCGTTACGCAGTCGATCGGTGTCCTTGGCCAGCGCACCGATTACCTGGGCGCCTTCACCGCCGAAGGCCTCCATCAGTTTGGCGCCGGCTGACGCGCTGGTCAGGTCACCGAACTTGCCCTGCAGCTTGTCCAGAATCGCCATCATCGGCAGCACCTTGCCCTGCTGGTCGGTGAACTTCATGCCGAGTTTTTCCGACGCCGCGCCGATGTTTTCAAAGAACGCCTTATAGCGTCCGCCGGCGTCGCCGCCCTCCATGGTGCTGCTCAGCGTGCCGATCACCGCCATCTGTTCGGCAAGGTCGACCCCGGATGTGGTGGCGATCGCGCCGGCCTCCTTGAAGGCGTCTTTCATCGCGGCGCCGCTGGTACGGAACAACTGCACAGCCAGCGCCGTTTGCCCGCCGAGCTTTTCCACCCACGCGCCCTTCCCCATCGCATCCGCTTGGGACTTCTGCAGGTTGTAGAGTGTGCCGACGTATTCACCCATGGTTTCGGCGTCCGTCTTGGTGGCCTTCGCCAGTAAGTTGCTGGTGTTGGTGAACGTGGCGAGCTGGTTGCCGGCGAGTCCCTTGATAGCGCCCTCAATCAGGTAAGCCGAGGCCACAAAATCCTTAGCGTTCTCGCCATAGCTCACCGCGAATTGCAGCGACTTGGCATTGAGTGCCGACAACGCATCCTCAGCCACGCCTAACGATCGGACGTCGCCCAGGGCGCGATTGACCTCCAGCGCCGGCTCCATGGACTCCCGGATCCCGACCACAGCAGCGGTCACGCCGCCCAGGCCAAGACCGATCGTCTTTATATGTTTTTCACTCTGATCGGCAAGCTCGGAAAAGCCCATTTTCACCTTGCCCAGAGGCGCGGTGACCTTGTCCTGCAAGCTGAGAATGAAAGCCAGGCTGGCGCTACGGTCTGCCAAAGTCGTTACCCGTTCAGCGCAAGGGCGATGCCGTTAGCCACGGCGAACTCCATGCGTTTCCAGTATTCGTCCTCCAACCACTTGGCGGTTCCCATCGCCTCGGGCGTGGGTTCCGTACCAGGTAGCCATCGGTTCGTCAGGGCCATGAGCTGGCCCAAGCCGTTTTCGCTTAAGCGCTCAGCGTGCTCGTGCGCTTTTTTACGATCACCTCAACGTTCGGCGCGTACTCCTCGAGCAGCGCGCCGGCGATCTGCATCACCATCACCGGGTTGCCCAGCAGCGGCTTCAGCACAGTTTTTTGTTCCTGCAGCACAGTGGTCATCAACAGGTTGTTGCCCGGTGCGACCTTGTTGGTTTGGGTCAGGGCGTTGAAGTACTTGGTGACATCGGCCGGGGTCAGGTTGAAGGTGAATTCCTGTTCGCCGACTTCCAGGGTGATTTCGGTGTTGTTCTGTTGGCTCATTGGGTAGATCTCTTGTTGAGGTTGGGAAAAGTGGTGTCCTGGTGCGCTGGCGATCGCTGGCACACGCCACGGACGTATTGCTGCAGTCCGAGAATCATTTGCCGGCTTAGGGCGAGCTGATTACGGAGGGTGAAATAATCCGGTCGAGCGTCTGCTGCGAGTTCGGCGCGTCCTGCATCAGCCATGCGGGAAGTGCCGGCGGTGGCGGGCACAGAACCGGCGGCGGGACAGGTGGCGCGGACATGCAACCGGCCAGTGCCATCGCCAACAGCGCGGCGCAGGCGCTCGTTTTCAGTGAGTGCATCGGTCAATTCCTGGGTGTTTCGTTGGTCGATCTCATCCCGCTCAGCGAGCATTTCGCCGCTGATTCGGGCCGCTTCACGCAGGCCGTGCGCCTCCCATTTCGCGCTGTCGCGCTCGCGCCTCGCGTCGTCGCGCTGATCGGTTACCCGATCGAACGCCACCCACACCAGCAGGGCCACCAACAGAACGAAAGGCGCCAGGCGCAACGGGGAAAGGCTCATCGCAGGCACAGCTCCATTTCAGCCAGCCGGCGGTTGTGCAGGCCTTGAACGAAGCGCTTGCGGCCTTGGGCGTCGGTCACGTACGCCCATACCGGTGTCTTGCCGTCCGGTGCCCAGACCAACGCCCTGCAGCCGTCAACAATGCGGCCGGCGTTGATCAACGCCACCGCCCGACTGGCGCAAGTGCTGGGCACACCGACGTTGTGGCCATGGCTGGTCAGCGCGTCGAAAGTGTTCTGGCTCACGTCCGGGTTGGTGATGCAGTCGGCCAGCTGCAGCTGGGTTTTGCGGATCACCATCTGCTCCACCTCGGCGCAACGAACGGGCGACCAGTAGTCACCGACTACCACCGGGAACGGGCTGGTGTGTCGGGTGATGCCCTTGCAGACAGTGGGCAGTCCGCTGGCCAACTTGTCGGCATAAACGGTGTTCTGGCCACGGCCTTCCCAAGTGCCCAGGAAGATCACCAACGGAGCGCTGGCCAGCGCAATCACACCGGCTTGAATCCTGCCGCGCAGGCTCATGGGAACCACACCCGCAACAGTGCCGGCACAACCATCTGCAGCACAGAAGCGACCACCGTGAGAATGGTCAGCAAGCGGCCGACCTTGGCACCGATGTCATTCACCGCGACCGTCAGGGTCTGCTGGCCAGCGTTCAGTTCCGACAGCTGCCCGGCCATATGTTCGAACCCCTGTTCCAACTTGGTCACGCGGGTAGGCACGGTTTCGTGGCGGTCTTCCAACTCGCTCAGCCGGTGTTCAAATACGGCGAATCTCTGCTCCAGCGTTCCGAGGCGTACGGCGTCAGTCGTCATCAGCGTTTACTCTGCTCAAAGCCCGTCTGGCACGGAACACACCGCGTTTTACCGCCCAGTGCCTGGCGCGCCGGCGGGATCTCGTTGTCGCAGTCCTCGCAATGGGTCAGGCTTGGCCCGACCGGCACAGGCGTCAGCAACTGGGCCTTGATCGCCTGGTCACGTTGGCGTTGCTCCAGCTCCTGGGCGCGGTCGAACCAGTCCACCATTAACGGATCCCCTCGATCTCGGTAGCGTCGAGGTACGGAACGCCGTTGATGTGAATGAAGTCCGGACTGGTGACGTCAAACGGCACCTTGTGTTTGGTCTTCTCGCCACCTTTCGGGTCGATCGACAACAGGCTGGAGATCTTCACCTTGCAGCCGAAGGCTTCCACGCGCAGTTCCTCGTCTTCGCCGGCCTTGGCGAAGAACACCGCGTCAAACGCCTTGAGCTTGCGGAAGCTGCCCGCCGATCGCGCCGCGTCGATCAGCAACTGAAAGTTGGAGCTGTCCAGTTCAAGTTCGCCGGCAGCGGCCACGTCACCCTCCACGTAGCCGTCAGGCACGCCCCGGGTTTGGGCCACAGCCGAGTTGTCGGTAATGTCCAGGGTGCAGCTCTCGACGTGCAGCGACAGATCGCCCAGGCTCACGTCGAAGTTCTTGCCGCCAATCTTTGCCATGGGGCGTTACTCCGTTTTGTCAGTAGAAAGATCCAGAGCGATGTTCGCCGTGAGGTCTTTCGGGCAGTTGAGGGGTTT